>Ga0075163_10003075_pt1 | contig 22483 bp, 19 predicted proteins | sample JI1023141ADNA_FD_71478 | JGI IMG/M metagenome (GOLD analysis project Ga0075163, IMG submission 71478) | Wastewater effluent complex algal communities from Wisconsin, to seasonally profile nutrient transformation and Carbon sequestration -... | ecosystem: Engineered > WWTP > Effluent > Algae... | reverse complement strand
GCGTGGGCGGTTGTCCGGAGTGTCCGGAGGGCGGGCTGCGTGTCCGGGGCTGCCTGGGGACGACCGACCGATCGGATCGGGCTACGCTACGCGCCGTGCGTTTGCTCCCCGTCGTGTGGCTCGTCGCGTGTCAGCAACCGGCGACGCCTGCCGGGTCGGGTTCGGGATCGGGGTCCGCGACGGTGCCGATGACGAGCCCCGCGAAGCGCACGACGGTGGACATCAAGCTCCCTGCCCTGTCGGGCAAGCCGCCGATCAAGACCACGGCACCGATGGACCAGGCGCTCGCTGACAAGCTGGTGGCGCTGCGGTTCGACGAGTTCACGGTCGAGATGACGCCGTATCCCGACAGCATCGCGATCCGGCAGCGCGCGTCGCTGCGGCCGCGGATGAGCGTGAACATCTCGATCGGACGCTGCGGCTCCGTCAATCCGTGCCGGAAGATGGAGCTCGCCGCGTGGGAGGCCGACCGGGCGAAGCTCCTGCAGGCCGTGGATCCAGTGCTGCGCGATCGTCCCGACTCGGTGTTCGAGCTCACCAGCCGCGAGCTAGGCGGGGCGCCGATCATCGCGATCTATCAGGCGGGGCAGTACTTCGGGCTCGACGCCAACGGCAACCAGGCGGGCTCGTACAGCCACGCGGTGACGCTGCACTACAACGACGGCGTCAACTTCCTGCGCGTCACGACGACGTTCGCGGACAACGCGCGCGACAGCCTCGCCGAGATGCAGGCGGCGCTACCGCGCCCGTTCCTCGAGCGGGCGGCGACGGCGTTTCTCGACGCCTACGCGCAGGCCTGGGGACCTTAGTACGGGTTCGCCGGGCCCTGATCGTCGAACCGGAGCGCCTGCTTCTCGGGGATCGCCGGCGCGGCCTGGAACAGCATCGACTCGGAGCGCTTGCAGCCGGTCACGCGGAACCGCGACGCGACGTAGTCACAGGCGTCGTCGACGACCGCGGGGAACGCGCCGGTGGTGGTGCCGGAGCGCGGCGGGAGATCCTTGAAGTTCTTGAAGCCGGTGTCGTTGCTGCCGTCGTTGTCGCTGTCGTAGGTGAACTTGCCGTGCGGGAAGCAGAAGCCGAACTGCTCGCCCTCGGGGCCCTGCTCCGCGTTGACGACGCCGTCGTTGCCGAGCGCGATGCCCCACGCGAACACGCAGTTCTCGGGGAGGATGCTGCCCTTCTTGTTTAGTTGGCAGAGGCCATCACCCGGGGCCGGCGCAGCGGAGCGCGGCAGCTTGACGGAGATCGTGTCGTCACCGAACTCGCGGCTCGCCTTCTGCGCGACGGTGGCCGAGTTGACGCCGATCGGATCCGGCGCGCAGATACCGGTGCAGAGCTGCGCGTTGCTCGCGTCCTCTTCGAAGTAGAGCGGGATGAAGCCGGGGGCGCAGCTGTTCTTGAACAGATTTCCGGTGCGCGTGTTGAACAGCGGCTTCACGCCATCCGTGCGGTCGGCGTGCTTGATGCTGTCGACGTTCTGCTGATCGAGCGGATCCATCGGCACTTCGTCGTCGGGGCGGACCGGCGCGCAGGTACCCGTGGTGCCGTCGGGCGCGGTCTTGAAGAAGCGGTTGTGGTAGCAGCCCTGGGTGGGCGCGGTGGGATCACCGGAGCCGCAGGCGGCGGCGCCGTCGTACCGCGTCTGATCGAACACGTTGCAGTGCGCATCGCAGGCGCCGGCGACGGTGACGTCGCTCATCTCGAGGAGGTTGTTGTAGATGCCGCACGAGTTGTTGGAATCGCAACCCGAGGCCTCGCCGGCCAGCTGGTGATCACAGATCTGCTTGCAGATCCGGGCGACGCAGACCGCGCCGGCGGCGCAGTTGTCGAAGCCGTTCGGTCCGGCGGGCGGACCACCGGGATCGGTGGAGTCGAGGCAGGGCATGCCGACGGCGACTTCGTCACCGGTCAGCGGCGCGCAGCCGATGTGGCCGATGAACGGCGACAACTGATCGATCAGCCACGTGCACTTCTGATCCGGGTTGCAGCCCGATTGATCGATCGGGTTGCACGCCGCCTGGGGCGCATCGGTGACCGCATCGACGAGTTGAGGTTGCTTGTCACCACCACCACACGCGGCGATCAGCAGCACCAACACACTCGAGGCTAGGTTCTTCATATGGTCTTTCATCTTTGTCCCCACGTACCGCCCCCAAACGAACGCGGACCCTACTGGGGTTGCTCCGGAGGGTCAAGGCAGATTCGGGTGACGGCCTCGCTGCTCGATCAGAGTCGTTTCGCCGATTTCCGACGATGATTTTCATCACGCCGGGCCCTGACACCACCTGTTGGGGCTGAGGCGGGGTCGCCTGTGTGCATCACGCCAGATGCCAGACCGGTGCCGCTCAGCGCGACAGCGTGACCGATCCTGGCGGAAGCGTTCCGGGATCCGGACCGCGCGTCGTCGCGACCACCAGGCCGGTAAGTCCCGCGGCGACCACCGCCGCACCTCCGGCGATCACGTACCAGCGACCGTACCAGGGCGACTTCTTACGCTCGGTGACCACCCCGCCGGCGAGGGCGATCTCGAGCGGCGAGTCGGGTGCTGCGATCCGCGCGAGGGCACCGCCGCCGGCGTCGCGCGCCTCGACGTAGTACTCGAGGACGTAGGGCCTCGGTGACAGCTCCGGGATGAAGCGCGCGCGCCACTTCGCATCGCCCCGCGGCGTGGCCGGCGCGATCTTGTAGGCGAGCTCGCCGCGGCGACGGGTCGCGAGCACGAGCTCGAACACGCGATCGCCACCGCGCGTCGCGCGGACGTCGAGCTCGATCGGGCGCCCTGAGGTTCCGGCGGTGGGCGCGGCGTGCTCGAGATCCGCGCCGGCGTTCGGATCGAAGCCGGGGATCAGCTGCTTCTTGAGGTCCTCGAAGAACTGGCGAATTTTCGGCGAGCCCGAGGTGTCGCGGAGCTGATAGCCGGGGTCGATGTCGAGGATGCGCTCGAACGTCGCGCGGGCCGCGCCTCGATCGTTGCGGATAAAGTGCGCGAGCGCGGTGACCTCGAGCGCGCGCAGGCGCTGGGCGCGGGTCGCGCGAGCATCGCGGGTCACCGGGGCGAGCGTCTGGATCGCGCCCGCGTAGTCGAGGTCGTCGAACAGCTGCTTGCCGCGCGTCAGGTACTGCTCGATCGTCTGCGGATCGACATCGGCGTGGGCGCCGGTCGGCAGCACCAGCAGCGCGAGGATGATCAGCGCGCGAGCCATCGCACTCCCTCCGGGGTGGCGATCAGCGCGTCGGTGTCACCGTCGTCGTCGAGATCCACCATCACCACGTCGCTGGCGGCGGGACCGTCGCCGTCGATCTCGAGCGCCCCGCCCGGCAGCCCGCGGCGGGATTCGGTGGCGTCACCGGCGATCACCACGTCGGGCTCGCAGCCAGGATCCCAGCCGCCGATCGCGATCGCGGAGGCGATGGGCGGCTCGCCGAAGCGCGGGAACGTCTGCTCCTCGAGCAGCCCCTCGCGGTTGACGTAGAGGTGCAGCGGCGCCCCCGCGACGGAGACCGCGAGATCGGGATCGAAGTCGCCGTCGACATCCGCGAGCGTGAAGCGCGTGACGTCGAGCGGCACCGGCGAGATCACCGCGTCGGCGGCGAACAAGCTGCCGCTCCCACCGGAGTCGCCGAGCCAGGCGCGCAGCGGATCGCCGGCTTGCCCGACGACGAGATCGGGGTTGCCGTCGCCGTCGAGGTCGGCCACGCCGAGCGCGCGGATCGATTGCACGCGGCCATCGGCGGACAGCCCGGCCGGATCCTCGGTGAACGCGCCGCTGCCGTCGTTGCGCCAGAGGCGGAGCACCGCGCCGGCGCCGGTGATCAGATCGACGTCGCCATCGCGATCGACATCGGCGGCGGCGAGCGCGGCCACCGGACCACCGCCGAGCGCGGCGCCCTCGAGGAAGCCGGTGCCGCCACGCAGCCACAACACCGGGGGGCCATCGGCGCTCGCGATCACCAGATCGTCGTCGCAATCTCCATCGAGGTCGGCGGCGATCGCGTCGCGGACGGCGCCGATCACCGGCGGTGCGGCGCTCTCGATCAACGCACCATCGGTCGCATCGACCACCGAGGATGTCGCTCCGAGCGCGACCACCAGCTGACCGCCGCTCCCATTCGACACCACGAGCCGCGCATCCGCCGGGCCGACCGCGTCGCCGACCGTCGACGGTGCCGCGCCGGAGCCGACCTCGCAACGCGCGAGCTCGATCGTGACGTCGGGACCGAAGTCGACGGCCGCACCACGCCGCGCGACGGCGGCACCGCCGCGATCCGCGCGCACCCACGCCCACGCGGCCTCGGCGTCGCCGGGCTCGATCCGCAGGGTCTGCGGGAGAGCGCCGAGCTCGCCCTCGAGGTGGTAGAGCTGCCCGAACGCCGCGCCGTTCGCCGCGCGATCCGCGACGCCGACGCAGATCGCGTCGATCGCCTCGGGCACGGGACGATCGCTCGAGATCGCGAGCGTGACTGCGTCGTTGCAGCCGGCGAGAGCGAGGAGGAGCAGCGCGCGCACGAGGCGGCGAAGTTATGCACGGCCGGCGACCCAGGTACAGCCGCGAGTCAGGACGGCGATTTGTCAGTTGCTCGCAGAACGCGAGTGGTGGACCTAGATCCTGTCTCCGCGCGGGAAGTGCCTGGAATCGCTTAGCGACGGCGACGGCGGCGCAGCAGGCCGACGAGGCCGAGGCCGACGAGCAGCGAACCGGGGCCGCTCGAGCTGCAGCCGCCTGACTCGGGGGCCGGCATGGTCTGGAACACGACGTGGATCTCGGGACCGAACCAGGTGACGTCTTCTTCGACGAGCTGGAAGCCTTCGTCGATCACGGTGGGCTCGCGAACGTCGGGCGCGATGAGGTCGAACGTGAACGTGCCGGAGGCGCCGGGCTCGGTGCGCGCATCGATGCCGGTGACGCGCGCCGGGGAGACCCAGTCACCGTCGACGAACAGCTCGCTCTCGCGATCGGTGGGGAGCGCGGTGCCGAGGCGCGTGAGATCGGGTTCCCACGTGGCGTTGCCGCGGTTGGTGACGGTGACGGTGAACGTCGCGCGCTCGCCCGCGACGAGCGTGGGCGGCCCCTGGACGATGACCTCTTCGGCGGCGAACGCCGGTGCGCCGTAGGTCTTCACCAGGTCGAGGTAGTGCGGCCAGTCCCAACCCGGGCCGGGATCGGTGTGATCGGAGCAGTCGGGCGCGGTGTCGTGGCCGACGATCGCGCCCATCTCCTTGGCGATGCCGTACTTGTCGGCGAGGTACGCGGTCAGCTTCGCCGACTCGATGTACATCGGCTCGGTGTACCAGCGGTCCGGCGCCTCGATGAAGCCCTCGTGCTCGATGCCGATCGTCTTCGTGTTGAAGCAGCGGTCGTGATACGCGACGTCGGACTCGTCGACCATCTGCGCGACGTAGCCGTCGTCGGAGCGGACCACGTAGTGCGCGGAGACCTTCGCCGCCGGATCCTGGAACCAGCTGAGCGTGCCGTTGAAGCCGCCCTGCGTGGTGTGGATGACGATGTTGGTGATGTCACCGACGCCGCGGCTGCCCTGCGCGTAGTTCCCCGCGTACGCCGGGTACCACTCGGCAGCTTCGTAGCCGGGCGCTTGCTCCGCACGAACGGTGGCGAGCGTGATCGCGTCGACCGGGCGCGCTGCGATCACGATCGACTTGCCGTCGGAGTCGCGCGCGTCGATGCCGCGCTCCAGGAAGCGAACGATCGAGCGGCGAAGGTTCGGCTCGAGGGTGGCGACGTACGCGGCGAGCGTGTGTGCGCCGGGCGCGGCCTCGCGAAGCAGTGCGGCCCCCGCGCGAAGGCCGGCCTCAAGCTCGGTGCGCGCGGCGAGCTCGGAGACGCCGGCGAGCGCGGCACCGTGGGCGACGCTGGCGGGATCGAGGCCGAAGATGCCGACCGCACCGCGACCGTGGGTGTGCTCGTCGCGCGCGATCGCGAACCGCGAGCCGGTGTACGCCATCGTGGCGAGCAGCTCGGCGGGGACGCCGGACTCGGCGGCGACGCGATCGATCACCGCGACCACCGGGGAGTCACCGCCGACGGCGATCCGCGGCTCGGCGCGCTCGCTCAGCGGCGAGACGCAACCCGCGGCGAGCCACCCCGTGAACAGGAGTCCTGCCAGTTTCCCCGATGGCATGCGCGGCATCTTAAAGGAACGCGTACCGGATCCGCACCGCCTTTTCGCGCCGTAGTTTCGGCCAGGTAAGTGCCCACAACCGTGGGCAAACCAAGCGAAGTCGACTGCATTTCGCTAGACTGGATTCGTGTCCGAAGCCGGAGGTATTCGCTTCGGTCCCTACGTGCTGCTTCGCCGGATCGCACGTGGAGGGATGGCCGAGGTGTTCCTCGCGCAGCAGCGCGGCATCGAGGGCTTCGATCGCCGCGTCGCACTCAAGAGGATCCTTCCGCACCTCGCGGACACACCCGACTTCGTCAAGATGTTCCTCGGCGAGGCCAAGCTCGCCGCGCAGCTGACGCACCCGAACATCGTCCACATCTACGATTTCGGCAAAGTCGATCACGACTACTTCATCGCGATGGAGTTCGTCGACGGCGTGCACGCCGGGCAGATCTTCAAGCTCGGCGAGCGCGACGGCGGACCGCCGAAGCCCGCGATGTCGCCGACCCTGGTCGCGCGAATCGGCGCCGATGCCGCGACCGCGCTGCACTACGCGCATCAGCTCGAGGACAACAACGGTAAGCCGTACGGGCTCGTTCACCGCGACGTGTCGCCGGCGAACATCATGATCTCGTACGACGGCGTCGTGAAGCTCTGCGATTTCGGCATCGCGAAGGCGATGTCGGCGTCGGACCAGCTGACCAACCCAGGTCAGGTCAAAGGCAAGTACGCGTACATGTCGCCCGAGCAGACGATCGCGTCACCGCTCGATGGGCGGAGCGACGTGTTCTCGCTCGGCATTTGTCTGTGGGAGCTGCTGACCGGCAAGACGGTCGTGCCGCGTGGCGATGCCGTCGACGCGATGCGGATGATCCGCGATGGCAAGCTGCAGCCCCTCTCGCAGATCGCGCCGGCGACGCCACCGCCGCTCGCGAAGGCGATCACCTGGGCGCTGCAGACCAAGCGCGAGCAACGCGCGACCGCGGCCGAGCTCGCGCAGGTGCTCGAGGCCTTCATCAAGGCCTCGCCGGAGATCGCGACGCCGATGCAGCTCTCGCAGTGGGTGCGCACGCGGTTTCCCCGCGATGCGAGTGGCCCGCATCCACGACTCGCGGACGGCGGCACGAGTGTCGCGCCCGGGACCAACGTCGCGCCCGGCACCGTCGGCGGCTCGCTGAGCGGCAACCTCGATCCGCTGACGTCGTCCTCGCATCTGATCGCCGCGTCGCGGATCTCGGATCCCGGCGAGCCCGACGACACCGCCGAGACCATCGCCGTGATCGGGACCGCCGAGCTCTCCGGGCTGACCAGCGAGGATCGCGCGAACGCGGCGGTGCTCGACGATCTCGCTCGTGATCTGCAGGCGAAGCGTCCGCCGCCGACGCCACGGCTCGCCGACCTCCACGCGCGCACCACCGATCGCCAGGTCCAGACGGTGATCGATCCGTCGAGCGATGCCGCGCGCCGCGCGCCGGACCTCTCGGCCCGCGCGGCGGAAGAATCGACGCTGCGCGATCGCGACGAGACGGTCCATCACCCGGATCCCGACGAGGAAGAGACCGCGTTCGCGAGCGGTGCGTTTCGCGAGCCGGTGCCGAGCGGGCCGACGATGGTGCCGACGCGCCTGCAGGCGGCCCTGCCGCGCCCGCATGCGCCGGTCCTGACGGCGACCGAATCCGTGGGCATGCAACGCGCCCGGCGGTTCCTGATCCCCGGCGCGATCCTGTTCGCGATCGCCATCGTCAGCTTCTTGATCGCGCTCGCCGCGCGGAAGACTCCCGAGACGCCGGACGCGGCGGTCGTCACGCCGGACGCCTCGGCGATCGTGATCGTCGACGCGGCCGTGAAGCGGGCGCCACCCGATGCGCCACCGGACAGCGCGGTCGATGCACCGCCCTCGCCGACCGCGCTGCTCGTGCTGCGCACCACGCCGGAGGGCGCGACGCTGAAGATCGGAGATCAGGTGCGCAAGGCTCCCGCGGAGCTCGCTCTCCCCGACGGTGACTACACGATCGTCGCCGAGGCCGAGGGCTTCCAGCCGGAGACGCGGCAGGTCTCGTTGCTGCGCGACGAGCGCGTGGTGATCGAGATCGTCTTCACCAAGCGCATCCTCGCACCTCGCCCGCCGCCGCTCGGCAAGCTCGTGGTCGCGACCACGCCGTACAGCGACGTCTACAACGGGCTGCGCAAGCTCGGGCAGACGCCGTTCGAGCTCGAGATGGCCGCCGGCACATACACGCTGACGTTCAAGAACCCGGACCGGCCAGTGACCTCGAAGAAGGTGACGATCGCCGCCGGCAAGCCGACGCGCCTCAAGTTCGAGCTGCCCCGCTGATGGGGCTTCCTCGGTAACAGGGGTCTTGATGGTCCTCGGTAACGGGCGGGATGGTCCTCGGTAACGGGGACAGTCTGTCCCCGATCAGGTCCCCGATCACGTCCCGATCAGGTCTTGTCGAGGCCGGTCGCCCACGACGACTTCGGCTTGGTGGAGAAGTGGTGGGTGGCCTGGATGACGCGGACCGTGCCCGACTTCGAGCGCATCACGATCGACTCGGTGGTCGCGCGATCGCCGAAGAAGCGGACGCCGTCGAGCAGGTAGCCCTTGGTGACGCCGGTCGCGGCGAACATCACGTCGCCCTTCGCGAGCTCGTCGAGCTGGTAGATCGTGTCTTCGGGCGGGACGCCCATCTTTTTTGCGCGGGCGCGCTCTTCGTCGGAGCGGAACCGCAGCCGGCCCTGGAAGCCGCCGCCGACACACTTGAGCGCGGCCGCCGCGATCACGCCTTCGGGGGCGCCACCGGTGCCGAACAGCACGTCGATGCCCGACTCCGGGTTCGCCGTCATCACGGCACCGGAGACATCGCCGTCGCCGATCAGGCGGATGCGTGCCCCGGCCTGGCGGACCTCGGCGATCAGATCGGTGTGGCGATCGCGATCGAGGATCACCGCGGTGCAGTCCTCGACCTTCTTGCCCTTGGCCTTCGCGATCCGCTCGAGGTTCCAGGTCGCGGACTCGCGGAGATCGATCACGGCGCGGGCCTCGGGGCCGACCGCGATCTTCTGCATGTAGGTATCGGGCGCGTTGAGGAACTGCCCGTCGTCGGCGATCGCGATCACGCTGATCGCATCGGGCTCGCCGGTCGCGCACAGGTTGGTGCCCTCGAGAGGATCGACGGCGATGTCGACTTTCGGGGAGCTCTCGCCGGTCTTCCAGCCCGCGCCCACGGTCTCGCCGATGTAGAGCATCGGCGCCTCGTCGCGCTCGCCTTCACCGATCACGACGGTGCCGCGAATATCCATGGCATCGAAGGCGCGCCGCATGGCTTCGACGGCGACGTGGTCGGCGAGCTTGCGATCGCCGCGTCCCATCAGACGCGCGGACGCCAGGGCGGCCGCCTCGGTGATGCGAACCACTTCGAGGGCGAGGTTGCGGTCTTGCATGCGGCGGATGCTACCATCGCAGCATGCTTCGCACGGCCCTTGGGGGCTTCGTCATCGCCTTCACGCTCACGGCGTGCGGCGGCGACAAGGACAAGGTGATCGAGCCCGCGGCGGGTGGCCCGATGTACAGCCCTGCCGTCGCGAACTCGCTGCGCGCGATCGCGGCGAACTGCAAGCTGGAGCGCGTCGGGGCGAGCGAGAAGCGCGAGTGCACCGGGCCGTTCGGTCGCGTCTCGATCGCGACGGTCGGAAATCACCTGAGCGCGCTGACCATCGCGCTGCCATCCAAGCTCCTCGCCGAGGCCAAGGGCCACATCGGCCACGGCCTCAAGGAGGTGCTCGGCCACGACGGTGTGGAGGCGCTGCTCGCGCGGCTGTCGATGCTCGAGACCGGGCAGCGCGCCGACATCACGGTGGGTACCGCGAAGGTCGGGCTGATCGCCGGTGGTCGCTCGCGGCTGATGCCCGAGTACACCGTCGAGCTCACGTGGTGATCGGCGGGATCATCGCGCGCAGCTGCTCGGGGAGCGCGCGCGGCTTGCCGGCGTTGTTGATGATCGCGTGGCGCGTGTAGCCCTCGGCGAGGATCACGTCGCCGCGCTTGATCACGTACGCGAAGCGCAGCGACGCGGTGCGGAGCTCGCTGACCCGGGTGTCGACGATCAGCAGATCCTCGTAGTGGGCGGGCCGCTTGTAGTTGCAGTGCGCCTCGACGACGGGCATCGCGACGCCCCAGTCGACGAGGTCCTGATAGCTGCGACCGAGCGCGCGCCAGTAGTGCGCACGCGCGCTCTCGAAGAAGCGCATGTAGTTGCCGTAGTAGACGACGCCCATCTGATCGGTGTCGCCGAAGATCACGCGGATCTCGTGGGGGACGATCACGACGCGATCCTGATCAGCCGTGCCTTCTCGCGCACGACGGGCAGCTTGTCGATCTCGGAGAGCGCCGCGCGGACCTCGCCTTCGCGCGCCTCGTGGGTGAGCACGATGACCCAGACCGGCCCGGTCGCTCCTCCCGACGTATCCTGGACCACCTGCGCGATCGAGACCTGGTGCGCGCCGAGGATCGTCATCAACCGGCCGAGCACGCCGGGCTCGTCGGCGACGCCGAACCGCAGGTAGTAGCGCGTGCGGACGTCCGCCAGCGGCATCACCTCGCGCTGGACCGTCGACTCGCGGTGCGCGCGCCCTGCCCCGGCGGCCCGCGCGGCCATGTTCCTGCCGAGCTCGATCAGGTCGGAGACCACGGACATCGCGGTGGGCAACATGCCGGCCCCGGCGCCGTAGTACATCGACGGGCCGAGCGCGTAGCTCTGGACGTAGACGGCGTTCTTCGCGCCGGCGACGTCCGCGAGCAGCCAGTTGCGCGGGATCAGCGTCGGGTGGACGCGGGCCTCGACCAGCTCGCCACGATCGCGCGCGATCACCAGCGGCTTGATCACGTAGCCGAACTTGTCGGCGTACTCGAGATCGATCGGGTCGACGACGTCGATGCCGTCGGTCGGGATCTTGGTGACGTCCACCCGGCCGAACACCAGGCCGATCAGGATCGCGAGCTTGTGCGCGGCGTCGCCACCGCCGACATCGAGCGTCGGATCCGCCTCGGCGTACCCGAGCTTCTGCGCGTCGGCCAGGATGTCGGCGAACGGGCGCCGGGTCTCGGTCATCGTGGTGAGGATGTAGTTCGAGGTGCCGTTGACGATGCCGGTCAGCGACTCGACCCGATCCGACGCGAGCCCCTCGCGCAGCACGCGGATGATCGGCACGCCGCCGCACACCGCCGCTTCGTAGTAGACCTCGACCTGCGCCTGGTCGGCGGCGGCGAAGATCTCCGCGCCGTGCTCGGCGAGCAGCGCCTTGTTGGCGGTGACCACGTGCTTGCCGGCGGCGATCGCGGACAGCACCGCCTCCTTCGCGAGCGTGGTGCCACCGATCAGCTCGCACACCACGTCGATGTCGGCCCGCTTGACCACGCTGTCGAGATCCGTGGTCAGCCGGGTGCGATCGATCTCGATCACGCGATCGAGCTTGGCCGGGTCGCGGACCACGATCGCGCGGATCTCGATGGCGGCGCCGAGCCGGGCGCGGATCGCCGCGGCGTTGTCGTCCAGCAGCTTGACCACGCCACCCCCGACATTGCCGAGCCCGAGCAGGGCCACTCCGATCGTGCGCGTCATCGAGAGCGTTCCTATCACGACCGTGTCAGCGGCGCGCAGCGCCCCGGCGGGCGCGCGCGATGCATCCCGTTCATTCGGAGGCTTACTCATGCTCGAGACCGCAGTCCAGTCCGCGCCGGCATCCGCTCACTACGAGAATGATCATCGTCAGGCCGTCCTGGTGATGTCGTTGCTCCCGTTCGCCGCGATCCTCAGCGTCGCGCTGATCCTCTGGGCGGTGTTGTAGTAGTGTCCCGCGCATGACCGAGATCGTCTGGCTGCACGCTCGCGAGGTCCTGGATTCTCGTGGCAATCCCACCGTCGAAGCCGAAGTTGGCCTGGACAGCGGCGCACTAGGCCGCGCGATCGTGCCTTCGGGCGCATCGACCGGCGAGCACGAAGCGCTCGAGCTCCGCGATGGCGATGCCGCGCGGTTCATGGGCAAGGGCGTACAACGCGCGGTCGACCACGTCCGCGACGTCATCGCTCCCACGTTGATCGGCATGGACGCCACGGATCAGGCGGCGGTCGACGCCAGCCTGATCGCGCTCGACGGCACGCCGACCAAGTCGCACCTGGGCGCGAACGCGATCCTCGCGGTGTCGATGGCGAACGCGCGCGCCGCAGCGCTCGGCCACGAGCTGCCGCTGTATCGCTACCTCGGTGGCGTCGGCGCGGTGACGCTACCGGTGCCGCTGATGAACGTCATCAACGGCGGCGCCCACGCCGACAACAACCTCGACATCCAGGAGTTCATGATCGTCCCCGCGGGGTTCGAGCGCTTCGAGGATGCACTGCGCGCCGGCGTCGAGACGTTCCATCACCTCAAGAAGCTCCTCCACAGCAAGGGCAAGGTCACCTCCGTCGGTGACGAGGGCGGCTTCGCGCCGAACCTCGAGAACGGCGACGAGGTGCTCACGCTGTTGATCGAGGCGATCACCAAGGCCGGCTACAAGCCGGGCGAGCAGATGTTCCTCGCGCTCGATGTCGCGGCCTCCGAGTTCTGGGACGCCGACAAGAAGGCGTACGACTACGAGGGCAAGATCCGGTCGAGCCAGGACATGATCGACATGTACGCCGGCTGGTGCAGCAAGTACCCGATGGTGTCGATCGAGGACGGCCTCGACCAGAACGACTGGGCCGGCTGGAAGGCGCTGACCGACAAGCTCGGCAGCAAGACCCAGCTCGTCGGCGACGACCTGTTCGTCACCCAGACGGCGCGGCTGCAGAAGGGCATCGCGGGCGGCGTCGCGAACTCGATCCTGGTCAAGCTCAACCAGATCGGCTCGGTGTCGGAGACGCTCGATGCCGTGCGCACCGCGCAGCACGCGCGCTACACCGCGATCATCTCGCACCGCTCGGGCGAGTCCGAGGACGCGTTCATCGCCGACCTCGCCGTCGCCACCAACGCCGGTCAGATCAAGACCGGCTCGGCGTCGCGCTCGGATCGGATCGCGAAGTACAACCAGCTCCTCCGGATCGCCGATCAGCTCGGCGACGAGGCGCGCTTCGCGGGCAACGCGACGTTCCGCCGATGATCCTCGGCAGGTGACACAGACCGTCCCGATTCTCCCGAAACGGGGGACCGTCCCCAATTTCCACGCGCCGACGGCCCCCGGGACCGTCCCCGGTCTGACGGAACGAAAAGCCGTCAGCGCGCCGACGACACGGGGGACCGTCCCCAATTTCCACGCGCCGACGGAACCGGGGACTCTCCCCAGTCTGACGGAACCGGAGACCGTTCCCAGTCTGACGAACCGGGGGGCCGTCCCCAGTGTTCCCGCGCCGACGAAACGGGGCGCCGTCTCCGGTTTCCGCGCGCTGACGAAACGGGGGACCGTCGCCGTGATGCTCTCGCTCGCGTGCGGTTCCCGATCCGTGCCCCCACCAACAACGAGCCCGGACGAGGTCTGCGAGGTCGATGCGGACTGCGTCTTCGTGCCGCTCGGGTGCTGTTCGTGCTCGTCGGGTGGCGGCAACGCCGTGCGCAACAGGCGCGCCGCGGCGAACCAGCCGAGGCCGGACTGCGCGGACACCACGTGCCCGAAGGTGATCCGCGAGACGCCAGAGTGCCGTGGCGAGCCGGCCTGTCGTTCGGGTCGCTGTGTCGCTGTACCCGTCGAGGAGGAGGTTCCATGATTCGCACCCTGCTGGTTGCTGGTTCTGTCGTCATCGCGATCGCGTGTGGCTCGAGCGCGTCCAAGCCGGACGTCAAGGGGCCTCCCAACGCCACGGATCGAGATTCGTGCACGAACGCCGACGACTGCACGCTCGTCGAGGCGTGCTGCGGGTGCACCGCCGGCGGCAAGCGCGTCGCGATCCGCAAGGACGCGGTGGCCGAGTACGATGCGACCCGCCGCGAGCGCTGTGGCGATTCGACGTGCACGCAGGTGATGAGCACGCACTCGAGCTGCAACGCCGAGGCGACGTGCGAGGCCAATCACTGCAAGGTGATGGCCCACCTGGGCGACGACCCGCCACCCGCGGGCGAGTAGCTACGATCCGCACTCCTGCGCGAGACGCCGGAGGTTGTGGATCGGGCCCTCGAGCTTGATGTGGAACTTGCCGTCGCGGCCGCGCGACGCACCGGTGAGCCCGAGCAGCGCGTGCAGCTTCGGATCGCGGGTCTCCAGCGCCTTGGTCGGGTTGAACGTGATGCACCCCTCGACCTTGCTGTCGAACACCGATGACGCGGCGAAGGTCACGCGGAGCGCGACGTCGAGCTCGAGGTCCGGCGACGAGAATTGCCAGGTCGTGAGCTCGAGCGTGCCGCCGCCCACGGTGGCCTTGGCCTCGAGCCGGTCGACGGTCAGGTGGCTGACGTCGATCCCGCCGCCGATGATCGAGCTCAGGTTCAGCTTGCTCTTGTCGTCGCCGATCTGGCACGCGGTGCACGAGATCGCGGCCGAGCCGACCGCCCGGGTGTAGTCGGTGGCCTGGTTGACCAGGGGAACGTCGACGGAGATGGCGATGTCCGCGGTGCCAGTGACCGGTAGGCCGATCCGCTTGGCCACCGCCGGCAGCGTCGCCACGGGCACCTGCCTGCCTCCCTGCCGGACGTAGAGCATGTCGTCGGTCTCGGAGTTGTTGTTGTGAAACGCGTGATCGTCGGGGAACGACGACGGCTCGCGGCCGTCCTCCGACGACGACCCACACGCGACGAGGACAACGGCAGCGAACCACGGGTAACTGCGCATGCGGCGTGGCTCTGCGAGCATGGTGCCGCACGCTCGCCGACGTGCGCTCGCGAGGTTACGCCCTCGCAGTTGCCGTTCTGACACGGCGATGCGGGTCCGGGATGCCGAATCCGCAAACCGGCGGCGATCAGCGGTGCGGGTCGAATGCGCTCGCCCGGCGCAGGAACGAGGCGTCCAGGTACTCGCGCTTGATCATCTGCGCCATGTCTTCCGCCGAGGCGAACTTCTCGTAATCGACGCGGATCACCGGGATGACGCGAGAGATCGACTGGACGAACTCCTCGTACCCCTCGTGCAGCGCCTTCAGGTAGTCCAGCGGGATGGCCGACTCGACATCGCGCGAGCGCATGCGGATCCGCTCCGCCGAGGCCTCGGGCGAGACATCGAGGAACACGATCACGCTCGGCTTGCACATGAAGTTGCTCATGTTGCGGAACAGGCTCTGGTACGTGCGGTAATCGCGCTCGTCCATCAGGCCGGTCTTCGCGAGCATCTTGGCGAAGATCGAGTCCTCGTAGATCGTGCGGTCCTGCACCGCGGAGCGGCCACGCCAGATGATCTCCTGGTGCTGCTGGAACCGGCGGTTCAACAGATACACCTGCATCGCGAACGAATACCGGGGCGTGTCCGTGTAGAAGTCCGCGAGGTACTCGTTGTCCGCGACCGGCTCGTAGTACGTGTCGATGCCGAGGTGCTGGCCGAGCGCGGTGGCCAGCGTGGACTTGCCTGCTCCGATCATCCCGGCGATGCCGATGAAGATGTTCGCGAAGGCGTCCGCGTCCTGGGTCTGCCGCGGTTGTAACAGCGGGGTGTCCGTCCCGCTGATGCCACCAGATCCCGACGCAACCCTCGATGGTGCGTCATCAGCGAGTGGGGCTGCAGGTTCCACCGCGGGGGCTTGGGTCTCGGTCAACACGTGACGGAGCCTGCCAGAGGGGTCTGACGGCGAACTCCCACCGCGCGGCCGGAGATGTCGGCTATCCTCGACGAACGTGCGGATCCTCGTCCTTGTCGTCGGGCTCCTGATCGTTACCACTCCCGCCTGGGCCAAGAAGCCCAAGGTGGCCGTTGCACCATTCAAGGGCGACAAAGGAAACAAGGTCGCGGACGCCCTCGCCGAGTCGCTCGCGGGCTCGGCCAAGGTCATCGACACGAAGGCGACCGGCAAGGCCGCCGACAAGCTCGGGCTCGGCAAGGAGCTCGACTCCGCCGAGGCGACCAAGCTGGCGAAGAAGCTCGAGGTCGATGCAGTCGTCCAGGGCAAGCTCGACAAGGACGGCAAGACGCAGACCCTGAAGGTCGCGATCTTCCTCAGGGGCAAGGACGACGCGGTCCGCTTCACCGTCCAGTTCAAGACCGTCAACGACAAGTTCCGCGAGGACGTCTCGAAGCTGATCGTCAAGAAGATCGACGACGACGGCGGCAAGAGCATCGCCGACGACGACAAAGACAAGGACAGGCGCGTCGCCGACAAGGATTTTGACGACGACGATGACGACAAGAAGATCCGGAAGAAGAAAAAGAAAAAGGACGATGACGAGCCCTCGGAGGGCCCGAAGAAGATCGCCGCGCGGTTCGATGTCGGTGGCTTCGGCGGCGTTCGTTCGCTGACCTATTCGGCGACCACGCCGCCACCGCGCGTCGGCACGCGCAACACCGCGGTCCGGCTCGAGGGCGAGGTCTATCCGCTCGCGTTCGGTGGCAAGAAGGGCGGCGCCGCCGGCCTCGGGCTCGCCGGTGAGTTCCAGAAGACGCTCGGACTCTCGATCGCCGTCCCGGCAGGTAAGGCGCCGATCAGCCAGGGCCACTTCTCGATCGGCGGCCGCTATCGGATCGTCACCTCGGCGGTGGATCTGATCCTGGGACTCGACCTCCGCAAGCAGCAGTACGTCGCGGATCGCTCGGGCCTCGCGATGCCGACCGACCTCGACACGCCCGACATCAAGTACACGATGGTGGTACCGAACGTCGGTGTCGTGAAGTCCGCGACCGACAAGGTGTCGATCTTCGGCAAGGCCGGGCTGATGCTGGTGCTCAACACCGGCCCGATCCAGGAGCGTGACCAGTACGGCGCCGCGACGGTGATCGGCTTCGACCTCAAGGCCGGCGCCGACATCGCGTTCACCGAGCGCCTCGGGCTCCGCCTCGCCGGCGGGTTCTCGAACATCACGTTCAAGTTCAAGGGCAACGGCGCGATGGCCGCAGCGCGTGGCGTCGCCGGCGCCGCGGATCGCGATTTCGGGCTCGCCGCGACGTTGGGCATCACGTATTAAGATCGGCTCATGGCGACTTGTCAGGAATGCAAGGACGAGGACGTGACGAAGCTGGTGACCGTCAAGGTCGCCGGCAAGGCGCGAAAGGTCTGCGCGGACTGCGCCGACCGGCTGCGTGAAGAGGGCGAGATCGCCGAAGCGAGCGAAGGCGTGATCCAGGGAATGATGGGCTTCAAGGGCCGCCGCTAGGGCTTCGCGGAGCCCGCGCCCGTTTTATCGGGACCTGGTCCCGCGCCCGTTTTATCGGGACCTGGTCCCGCGCCCGTTTTATCGGGACCTGGTCCCGAGCCCGTTTTATCGGGACCTGGTCCCGCGCCCGTTTTATCGGGACCTGGTCCCGCGCCCGTTTTATCGGGACCTGGTCCCGCGCCCGTTTTATCGGGACCAGGTCCCGACTTGGCGTCCGGCGCCGCGACCGTGGTCTCGACGGTGGTGCCCTCCTCGAGGGTCGGCACCGCGATCTTGATGATCTGCTCGTTCCCGGTGAGGCCGCTCGCGACCTGCACGGTCGCCCCGGTGTCGCGCTCGATCACGATCTTCACGAAGTGCACGCGCTTCGCGGCGTCCACCGTCGCCAGCCGCACGCCCTTCGCGTCGCTGTAGAGCGCGGTGGCCGGCACCTCGACCACGCGATGCGGCGAGGAGGCGTCGAGCGAGGCCTGCACGAACATGCCCGGCAGCAACGCGCCATCCGGGTTGGGGACCTGGACCTCGGTCGTCATCGTGTGGAGCTCGTTGTCGAGCGCGCCCGCGGAGCGCGTGACCTTGCCCTCGAACACCCTGCCGCCGTACTCGCGGACATTGACCTTGACCACCGCGCCCGGCTTGACCGTGGTGGACAGGTTCTGCGGGACGTCGATGAAGATCCGCACCGGATCGGTGGCGATCACCGTGAACAGCGGGGTCGTCGCGCTGGTGGTGATCAGCGCGCCGCGCTGGATCGAGCGTTGGCTGACCGTACCCGCGAACGGCGCGAGCACCTTCGAGAAGCCCTGGAGCTCGACGAGCCGGCGGACGTTTGCCTCCATCGCCCCGACGGTGGCCTCGGCCGCGCTCACCGTCGCGGCGTCGGTCTTGGCCTTGGCCTGGGTCTCCTCGACCTGCCCGCGCGACACCAGGTTCTGGTCTGCGAGGCCCTCGTAGCGCTTGCTGTTCGACGCCGAGTAATCGCGGGCGGCCGCCGCCTGGTTGACCTGCGCCTTCGCGGCGGCGAGCTGTGCGCGCGCCTGCGAGAGCTCGGCCTGGAGGTCGGGCGTATCGATCTCCGCGAGCACCTGCCCGGCGGTGACCTTGTCCCCGAGGTCGACCTTCCAGGTGCGGACGTAGCCGGTGACGCGCGCGTAGAGCTTCGCCTCCTCGAGCGGGCGCACGGTGCCGGGCAGCGACAGCGGCCGGGTGCTGTCGAGCAGCTTGGGCGTGATCACCTCGACCTTGAGGGCCTGCGAGCCGCCGGCCTCGAACCCCGGCTCCGCGTGCCCCTTGCGCATGTACTTGAAGTAGCCGAACGCGAGGCCGCCACCGACGACGAGCGCGACCGTGACGAGCACGCCGGCGCGCGAGCCCTTGCCCGGCGGAGGCAGCTCGAACCCGAGATCCTCGGGGGCGTCCGGCGACTCGGGTGTGGCGGGGGTTTCGCTCATATCGACTCCAGGATCTCGTCGCGCTTGGAGGGCGGACGCGTGCGCAACAGGCTGTACATCACGGGGACGAAGAACAGCGTGGTGAACGTGGCGAGGACGAGGCCGCCGATCACCGCGCGTCCGAGCGGCGCGTTCTGCTCGCCACCTTCACCCATGCCGATCGCCATCGGGATCATGCCCATCACCATCGCGAGCGCGGTCATCAGCACGGGGCGGAGGCGGGTCATGCCGGCGGCGAGCGCGGCGTCGAGCCCGTTGCGATGCGAGCGCTGCTCGTTCGCGAACGACACGACGAGGATCGAGTTCGCGGTGGCGACGCCGACGCACATGATCGAGCCGATCAGCACGGGCACCGACAGCGTGGTGCCGGTGAGGAACAGGATCCAGATGATGCCGGCGAGCGCGCCCGGCAGCGCCATCAGGATGATGAACGGGTCGAGCCAGCTCTGGAAGTTGACGACCATCAGCAGGTAGACGAGCAGGATCGCGACGACGAGGCCCGAGGCGAGCCCGAAGAACGAGCTGTCCATGCTCTCGGCCTGACCCTTGATCGAGATCTGGACGCCCTGCCCCGCCGTGGCCTTCGCCTCGGCGACGACCGCCTTCACCTGATCCGCGACGCTGCCGAGGTCGGTGTCCTCGATATTGAGCTGGACGTCGAACGTGCGCGCGATGTTGAAGTGGGTGACGTTGGCCGCGCCGCTGGTGCGCGTGATCGTCGACAGGTTGCCGAGGGTCTGCGGCCGACCGAGGGACGTCGAGATCGGCGTGTTCTGGAGCGCGTCGACGCTGTCGATCTGGTACTGCGGCGTCTGCACCGAGACCAGGTACTGGACGCCGCGCTTGTCGAGCCAGTACGTCGGCGAGACCTGGCCCGACGACGACAGCGAGACCAGCAGGTCGCTCGCGACATCGCGCACCGACAGGTTCGCCTGCTGCGCCTTCACGCGATCGAGCTGGATCTTGAGCTGCGGGACGTCGGTGACCTGCGCGAGGTGGACATCGGCCGCTCCCTCGATCTTCTCGACCTTGCTCGCGATCGATCTGGCGAGCTCGAGCGTCTTCGTCTCGCTGCCGATCGGGCCGACGATCTGGATGCTGATCGGCGCCGCGAGGCCGAAGTTCAAGACCTGGGTCGAGATGTCCGGCGCGAGGAAGAAGAACGTGCTGTCGGGGTGATTGCGCTTGAGCGCGCGCCGCAGCTTGATCAGGTAGTCCTCGGTCGGCGCGTGCCCCTCCTCGAGGGCGATCAGGATCTGACCGTCGGCGGGCGAGATCAGCGCGCCCTCGGAGAGCGACAGGTTGATGCCGGAGTACGGCGTGCCGAGCACGTCGAGCATCGTCTGGATCTCGTGCTTCGGGATCACCGTGCGGATCGTGTCCTCGACCGCCGCGATCCGCTTCTCGGCCTCCTCGAGGCGCGTACCCGGGGGCTGGCGAACGTGGAGCTTGATCAGCCCGGCATCGGCGGTCGGGAAGAAGTCGCGCCCGACGAGCTTGATCATGAGGAGCGACCCGGCGACGAACACCGCGAACGTCATGCAGATGAACGCGCGATGATGCAGCGACCACGCGAGCCAGCGCCCGTAGCGAGCGCGCATCGCGTTGAACTTCCGATCGAACGCGGCGGAGAACCGGTTCTGGGCGTGGCCATGCGCGGCCTCCTTCGCCATCAGGTAGTGGACCATCGTCGGCACCAGCGTCCGCGACAGCAGGTACGACATCAGCATCGCGAACACGACCGCCATCGCCATCGGCACGAACAGCGACTTCGCGGCGCCGGTGAGAAAGCCGATCGGCGTGAACACGATGCAGATACACAGCGTCGAGACCAGCGCCGGCAGCGCGACCTGCTGCGCGCCGTCGACGATCGCCCGAACGAACGGCTTCCGCTGCGCCAGGTTGCGGTGGATGTTCTCGATCGCGACCGTGGCGTCGTCGACCAGGATGCCGACCGCGAGCGCCAGCCCGCCGAGCGTCATCACGTTCAGCGTCTGACCGATGAAGCGCATCACGATGATCGAGAACAGGATCGAGACCGGGATCGAGACGATCACCGCGATCGTCGAGCGCCAGCTCCCGAGGAAGATCAGGATCATGATCGCGGTCAGCACCGCGGCGAGCACGGCCTCGGCGACCACGCCGTGCACCGACGCGCGCACGAACACCGACTGATCGAACAGCACCTTCGCCTTGATCTTGCCGCGCGCCGCCTCGGGCAGGCGCTCGAGCGCGAGTGGGAGCTTCGCCTTGATCCCGTCGGTGACGTCGAGGGTCGAGGCATCGCCGTTCTTGAGCACGCTCATCAGCAGCGAGCGGCGCGGCTCGCCATCCTTGGTGAGCACGTGGACCATGTTGGTCTGCGGCATGTTGCCGTCGCGGACGTTGGCGACGTCCTTCAGATAGATCGTCCTTCCCTCGACGGTCTTGATCGGGAAGTTCGCGATCTCCTCGAGCGTCTCCGGCGAGGCCTGGATGACGATCGGATACTCGTTGGCGCCGAGCTTCGCGGTACCCGACGGCAGGATCACGTTCTGCTGACCGATCGCAGCGAGCACGTCGCGCGGGGACAGCCCGAAGCCCTGCAGGCGCGGCGGATCGATGTCGACCATGATCTGGCGCTGCTTGCCGCCGAACGGGAACGGGATCTGGACGCCGGGAACGGTGACCAACTCCGAGCGGATGTAGTTGACGCCGTAGTCGAACATCTGCTGTTCGGACAGCGAATCGCTCTCCATCGCGATCTGCATGATCGGGACGGAGGTGGCGCTGTACTTCATGATCAGCGGCGGCACCGCGCCGGGTGGCATCGAGCGCACCGCACTCTGCGCGACCGCCGTGGTCTGCGCGATCGTCTGGTTCACGTCGGCGCCCGGCTGCAGGTAGATCTTGATGATCGCGATGCCGGTGAGCGTCTGGCTCTCGATGTGATCGATGTCGGGGACGATCGTGGTGAGGAAGCGCTCGAAGTTGTTGACGATGCGCTTCTCCATCTCCTCGGGCTGGAGACCGCCGTAGTTCCAGATCACCGACACCACCGGGATGTCGATGTTCGGGAAGATGTCGGTCGGCGTCTTGCGGATCGAGTAGACGCCGCCAAACGCGATCAGCATCGCCATCACCACGAAGGTGTAGGGACGCCGGAGAGCTGTTCGGATCAACCACATGCAGGCGCGGCCTCAGTTTGCCCCAGGTTCGGGGACCACCAAGGCGGGCGATCGGGCTTTAACAGTTCGTCGCAGACCCTGCCCGAAGGGTCAGGCGCCTACATCTTCTCGGCTTCGGCCGCGATCTTGAGCAGCGTGTCGGCGGACTTCTCGCTGAGGCCTGCCTTCGCCATGCACTCGCCCATCGCGGTGAACTTGCGCTCGATCTCTTTGACGTCGGCGTCGGTGCCGCGGCGATCCTTGTGCTTGTCGAACCAGACCTTGACGTCCGCGACCACACCATCGGTGCAGGCGGCGTCCTTGCAGGCGCACGCGCGCTTCTCGAACGAGGCGGCTTCTTCGATCTGCTCCTTGTTGTCCGGCGCGCAGCCGGCCGACAACGCGAGCACCAACGTGATCCCCAGGACGTTTCGCATCACGTCAGTCTATCACTCGGCCGAGGTCTCGTAGCGGGCCGTCCCATCGGCGTCGTAGAGGTCCTTCGCG
>Ga0075163_10003074_pt1 | contig 22484 bp, 18 predicted proteins | sample JI1023141ADNA_FD_71478 | JGI IMG/M metagenome (GOLD analysis project Ga0075163, IMG submission 71478) | Wastewater effluent complex algal communities from Wisconsin, to seasonally profile nutrient transformation and Carbon sequestration -... | ecosystem: Engineered > WWTP > Effluent > Algae... | reverse complement strand
AATAGATTAATTTTTATTGATCTATTAATTTTATTAAACTCTTGTTATAAAAGAGCTTAGAATGAATAAATGAAAGTAAAACTTTATTTCCAAGCTATCAATGGTGTTGCAGTATATGCTATACTAAGTCAGTCCAAAAAAGCATTTTAAGTAGTTTTTTCATATAGTTGTAGCACATCCATTTAACGGTTTTAATGTTTTAGTTGTCAGTCGTCGCTTTTGACCTGACGACTGATATAGAAAAGGGTGGTAACCATGACACAAAGGGATGAGGACAAGTTCGATATTGCTAAACTTTTACAATCACATCGCCGAGAACGAGAGCAACTGCACTGGGAAGGCACATTTCGAGATTATTTTGAACTTGTGTCAGCTAATCCAAACCTAGCACAACTTTCACATGCTAGGGTGTGTGAAATGCTCTTAAGCCATGGCGTAGAACGCACTAATGAAGGTGCTCGTGATGAAATTGCTCGCTATAACTTTTTTAGCAAAGACTTATATGGTATTGAAGAGCCTATTACTCGCTTAGTAGAATACTTTAAGTCTGCTGCTCAACGCTTGGAAGTAAGAAAACGTATTCTATTATTAATGGGGCCAGTTGGTGGCGGTAAAAGTACAATTGTTACTTTACTTAAGCGAGGAATGGAGGCATGGACTGCTACAGAAAAAGGGGCTGTTTATGCGATCAAAGACTGTCCAATGCAGGAAGAGCCATTACATCTAGTGCCAGAAATGTTAAGGCCAGAAATAGAAAAACGCTATGGTATTTATATTGAAGGGGATCTTTGCCCACAATGTCGGTATAACTTAGAGCATGTTTATAATGGACGACATGAAGACATGTTAGTAAAGAGAATTGTTTTTTCAGAAAAAGACCGTATTGGGATAGGAACATTTGCTCCTTCTGATCCAAAATCTCAAGATATTACTGAATTAACAGGTTCCATAGACCTTTCTACTATTGGTGAAATTGGTGTTGAATCAGATCCAAGGGCATATCGTTTTGATGGGGAATTAAATATTGCTAATCGTGGATTAATGGAATTTGTGGAAATGTTAAAGGTAGATGAAAAATTCCTGTACTCTCTACTTACTTTATCTCAAGAACAATCTATTAAAACAGGCCGTTTTGCAATGATTTATGCTGACGAAGTAATAGTTTCTCATACCAATGAAAATGAATATAGAAACTTTGTTGGCAATAAAAAGAGTGAAGCACTACAAGATCGTATTATTATGATCAAAGTGCCTTACAATCTAAAAATCTCAGAAGAAGAACGTATTTACAAAAAGCTTTTAGAACAATCTAGTGCACTAAGAAATGTTCATATTGCTCCTAATACCTTAAAAGTAGCAGCAATGTTTGCAGTAATGACTAGACTAGAAACCCCTAAGCGAAACAACATTGATATTGTTAAAAAGATGAAGCTTTATGATGGTGAGGATATTGATGGGTTTAAGACTAAAGATGTAAGAGAATTAAGAGAAGAAGCACAACGTGAAGGTATGGACGGAATTAGTCCTCGTTATATCATCAATCGTCTTTCAGGGGCTTTAGTTAGAGATGGAGTTAAATGTATTAATCCTATTGATGCACTCCGAGCAATTAAAGACGGGTTTGAACAACATACAGGTATTAATGCTGAAGAGAGAGAGCGTTATATGAATCTCATCTCAGTAGCTCGTAAGGAGTATGATGAGCTAGCAAAAATTGAAGTACAAAGAGCTTTTGTTTATTCATTTGAAGAAATGGCAAAATCCTTATGTAATAACTATTTGGACAATGTAGAAGCTTATTGTAATAAAGAAAAAATTAAAGATCCAATTACAGAAGAAGAACTTGAGCCAGATGAAAAATTAATGCGCTCTATTGAAGAACAAATTGGTATTTCTGAAAATGCTAAGAATACTTTTAGACAAGAAATACTAATTAGAATATCTTCTTATGCTCGTAAAGGAAAAGCTTTTGAGTATAACTCGCATGAACGACTAAAAGAAGCAATTGAAAAGAAGATTTTTGCAGACTTAAAAGATGTCGTAAAAATTACTACCTCTGTTAAAACACCAGATGCTGATCAACTCAGACGTATCAACGAAGTGATAGGAAGATTAGAAAGAGAGCATGGTTATTGCACTTCTTGTGCTAATGAACTACTTACTTATGTTGGTACCTTATTATCGCGCTAATGGGTAGGTTTAGATAACAACAGTTTTTAGGTCCGCAATTGTTAAAAACAAAGGCGGGCCTAAAATTTTGCCTACAATGCAAGTTGTTTGGAGAAAACTTATGATACCAGTTAAAAAACAAACTTTTCCACAAAACCTTAAACAATTGACAAAATATTCAGGCAGTATAGTTGCTGCAGCTATGGGGGTTGCTGCTGTAGGGTTTACAGCACAACATATGCGACGACCTAAAGACTTAAGATGGTTAGATCATGTACATGTTTTACCTCATCCTACTACTAGTAATTTTCGTGTTGTTGATGGCATTAGAATTCATTATCAAGAGCAATTTATTGAGCGCAGTAGCGAAGTAGTAATTTTATTGCATGGTTTTTGTTCTTCTACTTATACTTGGAAAGATTGTTTTACTCCTTTAGTAGAAGCTGGTTATAGGGTAATAGCAGTAGACTTAAAAGGGTTTGGATTTAGTGAGAAACCTTTAGATAAGCGTTATAACATTAAGGATCAAGTTAATATAATAATTCGCTTAATGGATAGTCTAGCGATTAAACAAGCTACTTTTATTGGAAATTCCTATGGTGGGGCTATTTCAATGGCTTGTGCTTTAAGACATCCAGAAAGAGTTAAAAAACTAGTTTTATTAGCACCTGCTCATAACAATGCTGTACTTTCAAAACGATTATTAAAAAATATTGGATGGATAATAAATAGCGGTGGGGGAGATTTATTAGCCCCTTTATTTTTAAGCTCTCCTAATGTATTGCGTTACTATATGGATAAAATGTTTCATAACAAATCTTTAATGACATTAGAGAGATATAATGCTTATCTAAGACCTTTAACAACAGCTAATTGTCAAATGGCTGCTATTACAACAATTCGTCAATGGCAGTTAGAATGGATTGCAGAGGAAATGGGTTCAATAGATTTTCCTACTTTGATTGTTTGGGGAGAACAAGATTGGGCTTTACCCGTAGAATGGGGTGTAGAAATCCATTTTGCTATTCGTAAATCTGAATTTATTGTTATTCCTAATTGTGGGCATTTACCTCAAGAGGAACTACCACAAGATACTTGTAAACTGATTCTTGATTTTTGTAGTCAAGTAAAAGGCTGAAAATGTCTAGTACATTTAGAGGTGAATTATGTCTGTACAAAGAAATGATTGGAGCTTGCAACGTAAAGGGATTATTGATCAAGAGCGCCACAAAGAACGTGTCCGTGATGCTATTAAGAAAAATTTAGGCTCAATTGTTTCAAATGAGTCAATAATTCTTTCTGATGGAAAAAAGACAGTAAAAGTGCCAATGCGATCATTAGATGAATACAAATTTCGATATGATCACAATAAAAAGAAACAAGTTGGACAAGGTGAAGGTAATAGCAAAGTTGGAGATGTAATTGCTCGTGAAGGTGGTCAACAAGGCCAAGGTCAAGGAAAAGGTCAAGCTGGTAACACTGGAGGGCAAGATTTTTATGAGACAGAAGTAGATATTGATGAAATAGCTGCTTTGATTTTTGAGGATCTACAATTACCTTATCTAAAGGAAAAAGCTAAACAAGAAGTTCCTGCAACAACAACAAAGTTTACAGAAATTCGTCGCTCTGGTGTAATGGCTAACCTAGATAAGCGACGTTCAATTTTAGAAAATATTCGTCGTAATGCTCGTGATGTAGGTGCAGCAAAAATTGGTAACTTTAAGAAAGAAGACTTAAGGTTTAAGACTTGGGAAGAAGATATTCGTCATGAGTCAAATGCTGTAGTAATAGCAATGATGGATGTTAGTGGTAGTATGGGGGAGTTTAAGAAATATATTGCCCGTAGTTTCTATTTTTGGATGGTACGCTTTCTAAAAACTAAATATGATAACGTAAAAATTATTTTTATTAGTCATCATACAGAAGCAAAAGAAGTTAATGAAGAACAATTCTTTACCCAAGGTGAATCAGGCGGAACTGTTGTAAGTTCGGCTTATAAACTAGCTTTAGAAATTATTAAAGAACGCTTTCCTCCTAAAGATTGGAATGTTTATCCTTTTCACTTTTCTGATGGAGATAATTATTATTCTGATAATGATGAGGCTGTTAGACTAGCTGATGAATTAATTAAGACTTGTAATCTCTTTGGTTATGGGGAAATAGGAGAAGAAGGAGCATCTAGCTATCGTCGCTCTAGTGGTGCATTACTTTCTTTGTATAAAGATCATCTAAAAAACAAAGAACGTTTTATTGGTGTACGTATAGACGATAAGGAAGATGTTTATCCAGCACTAAAAGAGTTTTTTGGTAAGCGTGGCGAAAAAGTTTAGTAGGGGGTAGCATTATGGCTGATCGAGAAGTTAAAGCCTTAGAAGAAGCACTAGAAAAAATCTGGGAAATAGCTCTACGTAATGGCTTAGATCCTTTTCCAACACGTTTTGAGATTGTACCAGCAACTGTAATGTATGAAGTCGGTTCATATGCTTTACCAGGGCGCTATTCTCATTGGACTTTTGGAAAAGCTTATCACCGAATGAAAACAATGTATGATTTTGGACTTTCCAAAATCTATGAAGTAGTTATTAATACTAATCCTTCATATGGATTTTTATTAGAAACTAATTCTCTACTACAAAATAAATTAGTAATAGCTCATGTGCTTGGGCATGTGGATTTTTTCAAAAACAATGTTTACTTTTCTAAAACCAACCGTCGAATGGTTGATGAAGTCTCAGCACATGCACAGAGAATTTCTGAGTATGAGTTCCAATATGGTCGTAAAGTAGTAGAACAATTTCTTGATGCTGTTCTTTCTATTGAGGAACATATTGATCCTAATTTCTTTATTAAAAAATATGAAGATGAAAGTAAAACTAAAGGAAAAAATAAATCTCCTAAAGCAGGGCGTTACGACGACTTATTTCATTTAGAACAACAGGCAAAAAACAAATTAGAAGCTAAAGATAAAGACAAAAATAAAGATAAAGCAAAAAAACAAAAAGAGAAAAACCCTCTTTTACCAGAAAAAGACCTGCTCTATTTTATAATGAAAAACTCTCCTACACTTGAACTTTGGCAGCGAGATATTATGTCAATGATTCATCAGGAGATGGAATATTTTGTTCCACAAATGCAAACTAAAATTATGAATGAAGGTTGGGCTTCATTTTGGCATGCTCGAATAATGCGTGAATTAGACCTTTCAGATGATGAACATATTGAATTTGCTAATCTACATTCTTCTGTGGTTTCTCCACATAAAAATCAACTTAATCCTTATTACTTAGGTTATAAAATCTTTGAAGATATAGAAAAACGCTGGGATAACCCTACAGAAGAAGAACGTAGAGTTTTTGGACGTAAAGGCGGTGAAGGGCGAGCAAAAATCTTTGAAGTTAGAGAGCTAGATAATGATATTTCCTTCTTACGTAATTATTTAACTCGCGATTTATGCGAAGAATTAGATCTTTTTGTTTATGAGTTACAAGATGATGAATGGACTGTAACAGAGAAAAAATGGGAAAAAGTACGGGATACTTTAGTCGGTAATATGACTAATTTTGGGTGTCCTTATATTGAAGTAACAGATGATGATTATAATGGGAACCGAGAGCTTTATCTTAAACATCGTTTTGAAGGAATAGAATTAGACCTGAAATATGCTCATAAAGTTTTGGAATATGTCCAACAACTTTGGGGCCGTACAGTTCATTTAGAAACTATAAATGATAGTGAAACTACAGTTTTACACTTTGATGGTGAAGAGCATAAAGAAGACTAAGGGGTAAATAAGTAATACATCAACCTGTAAGTATTATATGTTTTTATGTTTGTGGGTATTTGGTTTCTAATTCACTTAACATGAAATTTATAGTTTCACTAACTTGTTTTATATCAGGAAGAAAAGCTGCTTGGCTATTTTGTGAGTTAGTTAATATTTCAGGACTGGCTTTAAATACATTTTGGGCAAGTTTTAAGGTATAAATAGCTTTACTTGGTTTTTCTAGAGCTAAATGGCAATAGGCTAGTAAATATAAAGTAGCACATTGCTGGGATTTACAGCCAACCGCACTAAATTGTTGTTGAGCAGAAGCTAGCATTGGCAAAGCGCCTTTAAAATCACCTAGTTCATAATCAACAAATCCCATTACTAAACGAGCCTCAGCACTTTCTTTAGCCATATTTAATTCATCAAATAGGTCTCGTGCTTCACCTGCTGCTGCACGAGATTCTAACCATTGACCATCGCTAACGTAATAGAGTGCTGCACCAAATAATTCTTTAGCATCTCGAGCTATTTCTTTCTCATCCTCATAGTCTTCTTCATCCTCTGGTATTAAATCCTCTAACGAAGTAGGCATGTTTTTATTCCTCATCAGGTTCTGAATCATCTAGGTCTTCTTGTTCAATATCTAGTAAGAAGCTAGTTAAACGATTAGTTGCATCCAAAATAGCGTTAGCTACTCCCCAAATGATTTTTTCTTCTCTTACAATACTAGCACCTGTTAAATTTAGCTCTAAATCATCATACTTAGCATCAACAATTGCAACAATTAGCGAATCATCTAAATATTTAGGTTGCATTTTAATAGTCTTTTGTAAAATAAGGTTAGTTCCTGTAGGTAATGCTTTGGTTAAAGCTTGTAAAGTGGCTAAAGCAGTAGCTTGGATTTCCCCATCTTCTATTGGTGGAATAAGAGATTGACCAATTGTTAAACGGTTATCAATAAATAAAACTACTCTAGCTAAATCTGGAGGAGTATTAGCTTTGCCAGAAGCAACAATATCGGCTCTTTTTAATAAGACTCGACGCGCTGTTTTTTTAGCCATAATAATTATTTAAATCAATAAGTTAATTACTCAACACTTAAATTACTTTGATACCATTCACTAGTATGTAAAATACCTTTATCTAAAGTTACTTTAGGGTTAAATCCAAGTATTTGTTGGGCTTTTTCAATGCTAGGAATGCGTAACTCAACATCAGCACCAGCACGAGTAACAAATTCAATCTGTGATTTGGTTGCTACTAAACGTAGTATTGTCTCAGCTAAAGAGAAAACTGTAACGCTGGCTTGAGGATTTCCAATATTAAATACTTGGCCAATTGCATTAGGGTTTTCTAGGCATAGTAAAAGACAGTCAACAAAATCATCAACATAGCACCAAGAACGGATCTGGCTACCATCTCCAAAGATTTTTAGAGGCTCATTTTTTAATGCTGCTAGTACAAACCGTTGTAATGCCCCTTCACCTACTTGTCCAGGGCCATAAACATTAAAAGGTCTAACAGAAATAGTTGGGAGTCCAAATTCTTTATAATAAGCATGTACTAAATGTTCACCTGCTAGTTTAGAAACAGCATAATTCCATCGTGGCTCACCAACTGCACCAAGTGTAGTTTGTTGAGACTCGCTAGAACGAAAAGCAATTTGTCCAAAAACTTCACTTGTAGAAAAGTCAATTAACCTCTCACAGTTTCCTGACTCAAGAGCAGCTTCGCAAATATTAGCAGTACCAAGTAAATTAACTCGAAAAGTTCTTACTGGGCTACGTAAAACCGTATCAATACCAGCTACACCAGCCAAATGAATGACTATTTGCTGATCTTTAACTGCCTTACGCAAACTTTCGTAATCTAACACATCGCCAGTAACAAGTTTTACATTAGGGTGGGATGCTAAACTAGTAGATTTCAGTGAGTTACGAGAAAGGTTATCGTAAATAGTTAATTCATTATTATCAACTAAGCGGGCAATTAGTTTAGTACCAATAAAGCCCGCACCACCTGTTAGAAGAATTTTTTTATTTTTGAGCATAGAAGTTAGCAATTGTTGAGACTACATATTCTTGTTGTTCTAATGTTAATTCAGGGTAAATAGGTAGAGATAATACTTCTTGAGCAGCTTTTTCACTATGGGGTAGTGAACCTGTTTGTTGTCCAAGATAAGCAAAACAATCCTGTTGATGTAAAGAAAGAGGATAGTAAATTTCTGTTCCAACTCCATTTTCCTTAAGATAGGCCATTAGTTGTTCACGTTTTGGTACTCTAATAGTGTATTGATGGAAAATATGACGAGAGTAGGGAAGTACTTTTGGAATAGTAACCTGTTCTGTTAGTTGATGTTTAGCAAAAAGCTCATCATAAAGTAGAGCATTTTCTTGACGTTTTTTTGTCCAGCTTTCTAAATATTTGAATTTTACTTTTAGTACTGCGGCTTGAAGTTCATCTAGACGACTATTACAACCTAGCATCCTATAATAATATTTAGGTTTACCACCATGAACTCGTAAAATACGTAATTTTTCTGCTAGTTCAGGATCGTTTGTAAGCATCATCCCTGCATCACCAGCAGCACCTAGGTTTTTACTAGGAAAGAAGCTTAAGCAACCAATTAAGCCCATTGAACCTGCACGCTTACCATGATATTCAGAGCCAATTGCTTGAGCAGCATCTTCAATTACCACTAAATTATGTTTTTTAGCAATAGCTAAGATCTCATTCATTTCAGCACATTGTCCAAATAAATGAACAGGCATTATTGCCCTAGTATGCTCAGTAATTTTCTCTTCAATTAGCTTGGGATCAATATTAAAAGTATCTGGATCAATATCAACAAAAACAGGTTTAGCACCTAATCTAGATATTGAACCACCAGTGGCAAAAAATGTAAAAGGAGTGGTAATTACTTCATCACCAGGTTTAATATCTATTGCCATTAGTGCAATAAGTAAAGCATCTGAGCCTGAAGCACAGCCAATAGCAAACTCGGTGTGACAATAGGGTGCAAGTGCTTCTTCTAGGCTACTTCCTTCTTTACCTAAAATAAAATACTGGCTTTCAAATACTTCTTCTACTGCTGACATTATTTCTGATTTAATGGTTTTGTATTGTGCTTTTAGGTCTAAAATGGGGATAGAAAATTTAGTTTGTGTAGTCACAAAAATTATCCTTAATAAATTTATTGAGCCTGTACTACTAAGCCTTGTTTATGATACTGACGATTACAGGCATTGCAAGTGGCTTCTGCTTCTAAATGTGCATTAGTAGGTAAGTTTAATTTTATTCCACATTCACACATCCATCCTAAGAGCCTAGCTGGATTACCAACCATCAGCGCATAATCAGGGACATCTTTAGTAATTACAGCACCTGCTCCAATAAAAGCATACTTTCCAATTGTATTACCACAAACTATTGTGGCATTAGCACCAATACTAGCACCCCGTTTAACTAAAGTTTCTTTATATTCATCTTTGCGAATTACTGCACTACGTGGATTAACTACATTAGTAAATACCATTGAAGGGCCACAAAAAACATCATCTTCTAGTATTACACCAGTATAAAGTGAGACATTATTTTGTATTTTTGCATTTGTGCCTATACGCACCCCTGAAGCAACAAAGACATTTTGCCCAATATTACATTTTTCACCAATAAAACAGTTTTTCATAATATGGCAAAAGTGCCATATTTTTGTTCCTGCTCCTATTGTACAAGGTTCATCAACATAACTAGATTCATGAATAAAAACTTCTGGATAAAGTTCAGACATAAGTTACTTTCTTTCTATTTTTATTAAGCTAAATAGCTAAAATAAAACCAATATTTTACAAATCTGTAAGTTTTATTGGCATTCCACCTTTTTCTAGAGATTTTTGAGCAGCAGTTAGCACTTTTAGCACTTCTAGCCCATTTACCCCATCTGTCAAAGGTTTTTTATTGTTAGTAATACAATCAATAAAATGTTGGCACTCTAGTTTTAATGGTTCAACCATTTTAATTGCTGGAATAAAGATATCTCCATCTCGAATGCTATATTGTTGATCATAGGAAACATATTCCTTAGAATCTACTACACCTTTATCATAAATACGGAGTTTTTCCTTAGGTTCAGTATCATCAAATACTGCCATTTTTTTTCTAGAAACAATAGTGAACTGTCTAATTTTATTAGGGTCAAGCCAGCTAGCTTGACCATGACCCATAATATTATTAGAAAAGTTTAAGGAAAAAAACACTACATCTTGGACATCAGGCTTAATATAGCTATTTCCTACTGCATTAACTACTTCAGGCGCTTGGCCAGTTAAATACATCATTACAGAAATATCATGTGGGGCAAGACTCCATAAAGCATTTTCTGTAGTACGTAGTGTTCCTAGGTTAACACGTGTTGAGTAAATATAAAAAACTTCTCCCCATTCACCGCTATCAATATATTTTTTAATAGCTGTAACTATTGGATGATAAAGAAGTAAGTGACCTACCATTAAAACTTGGCGTTTTTGTTCAGCAAGTTCTACTAGCTCATGTGCTTCACGTAAATCTAAGGTAATAGGTTTTTCTACAAAAACAGCTTTACCTGCTAGTAGTGCATCTTTAGCCAATTTATAGTGGGTATCAGCATCTGTTGCAATGACAACACCAGCAATATTGTCATCTTTGATTATTTGTTGGTAGTCACTGGTAAGAGGAATATTTTGAGAGATTTCTTTGACTTTTTGTAAACGTTTTTCAGATAAATCACAAACTAATTTTATTTCACAGTCTGGAAGTTGAGAAAAAGTACGTACATGATTAAAACCCCAATTACCTATACCAACTATTGCTAATGGTAGTGTCACAATGTTTCTCCTAAGTCACTCAATAGGAACCTTTAGTAATTTACTAGGCTAGCCTTTCAAGCTTGGTCTATTATTAACAGCAATTCTAGGTCTTAAGGTTAAGAGCTAAAAAGCTTTTAGAGTAATAAATACCTAAACAGATACTTTAAGTGATTCTGTCTGAGCATTAGCCGATTTTTCTTTAACAAAAAAGTCTTCTAAAGCTGTTTTTAATGGGTTAATAGAAATAATTTGCCCATTATATTTACGAACTAACAGAATAATTTCATCTATATGGCTTTGATCTGGAACATGAATTTGTATTCCACTTGCGGTTTGTACTACTTTTTGTGCTTTATTTTGAAAATATACTAAGTTTTCAGTAGCAATACCTTGAACTTGTATTTCCATAGTAGAATCACGAGAACCTTCTAATTCAGAAAGTTTTCCATAACCAGCTAAGTTACCTTTTCTAAGAATCGCTACTCTATCACATAAAACCTCTACATCAGCTAAGATATGTGTTGAAAAGAAAAGGGTTTTACCTTGTTCACGAAGAGAGCGAATAATATCGCGAACTTCTCGACGACCTATAGGATCTAGTCCAGACATTGGTTCATCCATAAAAACTACTTTTGGGTCATTTACTAGCGATTGAGCAATTCCTATTCTTTGTAACATACCTTTAGAGAATTTACGTAGTTGACGATCAGCTGCAAATTCTAGATCTACTAATTTAAGTAGCTCTTTAATACGGCGGTTACGTGCATCTGAGGCAAGTCCAAAGATTTTTCCACAATAATCCAAAAATTCTTTAGCTGTTAGATAATCATAGAAATAAGGTGCTTCAGGTAAATAACCTATTTGTTTACGCATTTCTATGTCAGTAATAGGTTTATCTAAAATTTTAGCGCTACCACTAGTAGGGAAAATTAAGGTCATTAATATTTTTAGTGTTGTAGTTTTACCTGCACCATTACCACCTAAAAAGCCAAAAATTTCTCCTTCATTTACTTGTAAGCTTAAGTCATTTAGTGCTCTTTGTGGTTTTGGTCGCCAAAAACCTACCATATAATCTTTAGATAACTTATCAATTTCTATCACTGTTTTCATCTTAGAGTTTTCCTCCGATTTAAGCTTTAAGTTAATTTATTTTAATGGATCAAAAACTTTATAAGGCATCCTTACTTTACAAGTAGCAGGGTCATAGTAAAACTTATCTCCAAGAATACTAGTTAATTCGCCTTTATTATTAACATTAATTTTAATTACTTCTCCACATTCACCTTTTTCTTGATTTTGTTGAACCGTTTTAATTAGTGGAGATAATGAGGTAGGGCAATTGTTTGTAGCTTCTTTATAACGAGCTAGTAAGGAATTTAGATAGTCTACTTCATTAAGAGCATAGACTCGTTTAATCTGCATTTCCATTTGACCTTTAGTAAGTTCATCTGTAGCTTCTTGGTAAAGAGCAGAGTAGAGTTGACAGGCAGTTGCTCGGCTACCTCCTTGGGATAACATAACTCCACCAATAATTTTTAGCCAATTTGGAGATTTAGGAATATCTCCTGCTTTTAAGAAAGTTTCTCCAGCATTTTTATAGTCTTTAAGCTGCCAATAAACTGTGCCTAAACTTTGGTATAAACGCCAATTATTAGGATTTTCTTTTATTCCTTTATTAATCAGTTGTAAGGCTAATTCAGGCTTATAATCTGGTAGAAATAGCCCTCCAAAACGATATGCTTGGATATACTGTGGATCTAGCGTAGTTGTAATATCTAGCATAGGGTAAAGTAGTTTCTGATCTACTTTTTGTTCAAAGGTTATCTCATTTTTTTCATTAAGTAATTGCCTGCCATAATATTGCACGCTACGCAACCAATAAAGATCTGCTAAAGCACCATCAAAACCAAAAGACAAGTATTTGATAGTTTTAGGAGAAGATAAATAAAGTAGTTGTTCGACTTTTTCTTCTTCAGGATGACTAGCATCAATAACTTTTTGTAGTGGATAAAGAATAGCAAGACAAACCACAATTACTAATAATGATAAATAGGTTTGCATACAAGCCTCCTTAAAAACTTATTTTGGTAATTTTGATTTTTCTAACTCTAATTTTTCTGTTAACTCTTTAACTGCTTGCTTTACTTGCTGTGAATTCTGTCCATCAGGATTAAGTTTTAAACCAGCTTGGTAATTACTAATTGCTAGCTCTAAGTTATTACGCTTTTCATTAATAAACCCTAGGTTAAAATAGGCTGTTGATAGAATAAAACGGTTTTTAGTTAGCTTTAGCATATTTTGAAAAGATTCTTCTGAATTTGCTAGATCACCATGTCTACCATAAAGTAAGCCTAGTTTATAATTAAGTGTAAGCGATTTAGGGCAATTAGCTTTAGCTTTTTGATAGTATGATAAAGCCATTAAATCATCTTTTTTGTCTTCTTCACTTAAGCGTCCTAGTTCTAAATTAACAATACAGGAATTAGGTACATTATTGTAAGCTGTTGACCAGAGTTGCCATTCATCTGACCAAGTATTATTTTGACGAATTGTTATTATACTAGCTAGCATTAGTACTGATAGGGCTAGTATTAACATTATTGGATGAACGCCAGGTTTACTACTAGTTAACAAAGTATTTAGCTCTTTACCAAGAAGAGCTATTACTATTCCAAATCCAATAGTTGATAAATAAAGATACCTATCATGAATTAAATCTTCAGGTTTAAAAGAGCGTAAATCTAATATTGGTAACAAAGGAATTATTAACCATATTAGCCCAAATAAAAGTAGTCTGTTTTTAGAAGCTACAATTATGGTTAATAATGTGAGTACTAATAGTAAAAATAAAGGTAAGTAAAAGTTAGATAAAGTAGGCTCAAATACTAGCCTAATATCATACATTGGGTTGTTAGAAAAAGGCCAGACTAGTATCTTTAAATAATTTAATAGAATAGTAGGCAATGTCGTTAAAGTGCTTAGTAAAGAGTATTTTTCCATTTCAGGAAAATCTACTGCAATTGTTTTTGTTTTGATTGAGCCAAAAATAAGTATTCTAAGGTAAAAATACCCTATTGTTGTTAAAATAAAAGGGGTTAATCGTATTATAGATGAGCGCAATTTGCTTAATTGGCTATTGTTTTCAATTGTAAAGAGAAATTCATAACAGATTAATATTACTGGTAAAACTACCGCAGCTTCTTTTGTCAGTAATGCAAGTATATAAAATATACAGCTAATAAATATCCATAAGTAAGAAGTAGAGAAGCGCAAATAGAAAATCAATGCAGTAAAAATAAAAATAGAATTTAGTGCATTAACATAAGCAGATACCCAAGCAACAGACTCACTTTGTGCTGGATGAATAGCAAAACAAAGACTAGCTATTAATGCAATATAGTTAATAGCTAATGTATTTTTGCTATAAGAAAAAATAACTTCTAAAGAATTACTAACTAATTTGTAAGACAATAATACAGCAATCATATGCAATATTACTGAAGTTACATGCCAAGCAAAAGGATTAAGCCCAGCATAAGAATAATTAACCATAAAGGCTAAACCAAAAATTGGCCGGTAATATTGGGAGCGTTGTTTTCCATCCCAAGCAAATTTTTGATTAAAAAAACCCCAAATATCTCTATCAAATAAGCGTATTAGGTTTTCTTTGCTCCAGTCTCCTAATGTAGAACTTGCTTCAATGATCTGGAAAAGATCATCATAAACAAATTTATAAGTAAAAGTATTAGCAAAACATATTAGTACTAATAAAACAGGTAGCCAAATAAATAGTTTCTCATGATTTATTTGCTCAATTGTTTTCATTGCATTTATTTAAAATTGCGTTTTTCAAAAATAGTCATAGTTGTTACTAAAAGGAATGTAGCATAAACAATTGCATAAACTGTGATAGTTAAAATATCCTTAAGAGGGATAAAGTTGCCTTGGGCTACATAAGTTATGTAGTTGAAGTTACTAAAATTAGGCAAGATATAATATAAAAATAATGCAAGATACTTAGTCACAATAAAAGGAACTGTTTCTGCAAAAACTGGCAGATCTCTACTTAGAGAACCTATTATATATAGAATAACAGAAAGAGTTATTGAAAGTGTTGGTGAGGAAAAAGAGGAAAAAAGTAAACCAATTGCTACTATTAAAAGTAGCTGTAAAAATATTAAATAACCTGCTGGGATAATAGACCAAGCAATTGTAACTCCTTGGCCACTACTATAACTTAAAAATGCATAAGATAGTAAAATGCCTAGTAGCATTACCAGACAATTAACTAATAAAGTTAGCCCTAACCCTAAAAATTTGCCTAAAATAAATTCTCCACGTCGAATAGGTTTAGCTAACATTGCATATATTGTACGCTTATCAATTTCTTTATAAACTAGTCCTGTACCGATAAATATTGCAATTAAACCACCAAAAAATAGCATTACACTTAAACCCATACGAGGAATAATTAGCTTTTCTTGGTTTAGTGATAATTCACTAATTAGTAATGAGCTAGCTACTAGTAATACAGCAAAAAATAGTAAATTATACAAAACTTTATCACGAACTGATTCTCGGAAAGTATTTTGTGCTATCACAAGAATTGTACTCATTTCAATCCTCCTGTATATATTTATTAGGCAAATTTTACTATGACAACTAATTAGAGTTAAATTAATTTATCCTACAGAAAATTAATTTGTAAAAGATTAACCAATGATTATAAGAACATATAGGGTTAATAACAGCTATAAAATTAGTTTTTTAGTAAAGTCATAATTACTTTCAAATAAGCAAATATTAGACCTTATTTATAAACTATAAAAATTTTTAACAAAAACAAGCTGGGTTTGAAAAAGCTATTATAATGTATCATTTAGCTATTTAATTTGAAGATAAGCAATGTTAAGTTATGAAAATTGAAAAATTTTTCTATAAAATTATAGTAAATATAAATCAAAAATGACAGAAGTTGTAAAGCTAAAAATAACAAATTTTGTTAGTTAATTTAATAGGTTATTGTCCTTAATTTCTACTAAAATAAATATAATTACCCTAAGCTGAAGATTTTCAGCTTAGGGTAAAGCTTTATTGTAAATGTTCTTTATATAAATTTAAGACACGTTGCCAAGCATCTTCAGCAGCTTCTTTATTATATACTTCCTTACGAGAGTCATTAAAGAACGCATGATCAAGGTTAGGGTAAATTTTCATCTCAACAGTTTTTCCAAGAGATTTTAAGGTTTCTTCTAATTTGTTTACTGACTCAACAGGAACAAAAGGATCTTTTTCTGCATACAAACCAAGCACAGCCGCTTTGATATTAGCTAAGTCAGGTTCAAAATGTGGGTGTATACCATAGAAAACTACACAGGCAGCTACTTTATCATTTTTAGAAGCTGCATAAAGCGATAGTTGTCCCCCCATACAAAAACCTATAGTACCGATTTTTTTAGAACTAACAGCAGGATGATTTGCCAAAAAGTCAATTACTCCATCTAATTCTTTTTGAGTTTGAGCAATATTTAAGCTCATCATTAGTTTACCAGCTTGATCTGGTGAAGTAGTAGACTCACCATGATATAAGTCAGGTGCTAAAGCCACATAACCAGCAGATGCAAATCTATCAGCCACTTCTTTAATATGAGGCACTAAACCCCACCATTCTTGTAACACTACTACGGCTGGGCCATGGCCGCTTTCAGGTATAGCTAAATATCCATCAATGACTGATTTATAAGGAATTTGTACCATTTCTCCCATAATAAATAATTGCTCCTCCTTAAGTAGCTAAACTTCTTGTCTAAAAAAAGCTATAGTAGCAAAGATAATTTCAATAAGCCATCTTCTTGAGAAGTTGTCTTTGGTTCATCTTATAATTTAGAAATAATTATCTTCTTTTTAAAGAACTTAGAAAAATAAAGTCTTTATGTTTACACTAGCAAGAATACTATAATTCAAGATTTTCTAGGTATGCTTAGTTTTTATAAAATATAAAAAGTAAATAATTTTTCTCTATTTTTCAGCTTGATTATTCCTGAATAATTCCTGAATATACCAATTATATAAATTACAAAAAAGAGTCTAGATATTGTTAGGAGTACATTTTGGAAACAGAGCAGTTTCTACCTGTAGCAAGGCGTAAAGTGTCTGATGAAATATTTTTAATGCTACAAGAAAAAATATTTTTAGGTGCATTAAAACCTGGAGAAAAACTTCCTCCTGAACGTGAACTCTCACGACAACTTGGAGTTACTCGTGTTCCGCTTAGAGAAGCCTTAAAACGGCTCCAAGCTATGAAACTAATAGAAGTAAGGCATGGTGATGGTATTTATGTTTTAGATTATCAAAGTAATGGTAGTTTTGAGTTTTTAATGTCTGTAATTCAATCTGGTTTACCTTTAGAACATCGTTTAGTTAAATCTCTGCTTGAATTTCGCTTGATTGTAGTTCCAGAATTATTTCGTTTAGCTGCTAAGAATGCAACAAAAGAGAACATTAAAAAATTAGAAGAGATTATTGAAAAAGAAAGACAAGATAGTTCTAATCGCAATCGATTGATGGAGTTAGACTTTGAATTTCATACAGAGGTTGCTCGTGCTAGTGGTAATCTATTTGCTCAGCTTTTATATAATTCTTTACGTCCAGTCTATCTTACTTTGTCAGCACAGTTTTTTCAGACTATTCCTGACCCACAACAAATTCCCATACAAGCTGAAATGGTTTTAGCTGCACTTAAAGCAAAAGATGGCGATACTTTAGCACGTAATACAAGATATTTTTTAGAACTGGCTAATGATTTTATGATTGCTAGTCTAAATACCCAGCCTTAATCGGCTGGGTACAAAAATTAATTATTTCTTTAACATCTTAGAAAAGAAGTCTCCCACATTGGCATTCCAAATAGAGTTACCACCTTTTTTAAGTTTTTCTGTTGCCACTGGATGATTAGGATCAATATTAAGTACACTCTTGTATAATTGCTCTGCTTTGGAAGCTATATTGCTTTGTTCATAAATACTTGCTAGTTGTAACCTTGGCTCAATTGCAGTAGGTTCAAGCTCACAACATCTAATTAGTAATCCTTCTGCATCTTTGCGTGAACCACGTTTTGTTAAGAGTAAGGCTAATGCTAATAAGTATTTAGCTGTATCTGGAGATATTTCAACCGCTTGACGAAAACTACTCTCTGCACGTCTAGTATCTCCTGTACGCAAGAGTTGTTTACCTTGAACAAAAGCCTGTTCAGCTTGTTCATTAACTTCACCGTCTTTTGCTCCAGTAGAGGAACGAATTTTTACACCTGCTAAAGCCTCTAATTTAGCTGTATTAATTTTTTTACTACTACTAGGTTTAGGCTGCTCTATTGGCCTAGGTAGAGGGGCTGGGGGAGCCTCGATTGGTTGAGCTTGCACTGCTTGGGCTTGAAATACTGGTTGTGATATAGGTTGTGGTGCAGGTTGTGGTATAGGTTGTGGTGCAGGTTGTGTAGCTTGTAAAGTACTATAGGTTTGATCTAAAGGTGAAAGCTTACGAAAAGCTCCTGATGCTCTTGGAGATGATGCTGTTGGGGCACTAACTGGTACTGGACGGATAGCATTACCACTAGCATTAGCTAATCTAACAGAAGTTTTTATGTCAATTACTTCTTCTAATGGGTCTAAAACTCCTGTAGCTAACAACATATAAAGTGTTCGTAAAACTTCTTCTTCTGGTAACCCACTACCAGAAATTAATTGTGAGACAGTCTTTGCATTATCAATCATTGAAAGCAAATAGCCTTCTTGTGGAGTAAGGTTTATTCTTTTAGTTCGATTAAAAAGATCTGTAACAGGTAATACATATTGTGTTAGATCTCCTATGGCACTACGAAGGTAGTTTTCATCATTTAGACTGCGAATACCATTAGCTAAAATATCTAGTGCTCGTATTTGAGCTTTAAATTCATGATCAGCCGTTTTACTGCTATCAAAAGTATATTCGCCACTTTCCCAACGAAAACATGATATTGCCATTCCAGCTACTAATTCATGTTCAGCTTGTACTAGTTGAACATGAGTAACTAGATTATAGGCTTGTAATAGAAAAGTTAATGGTTGTGAGCGGTTAATATTTGGTTGAATTGATGTTAAATGTTCACTAGCTACTATACCAGTATTAACTAAATATTGTCCTAGTTCTTCATCCGGTAAATTACTAATACCAAAAACTAAACAGCCTGATTCAAAAAAGAGTGCTTTTATTGTACGATTTTGACGTAAGCGCAAAATACCACTCATTTCCGCTTCGTCTATATCTCGCAAAAAATCAATATAAAATTTGCGATCAAATTGTCCTAACATTATTTATACCTCTCAATAAGTAAGAAATTTATTTTTATAATTAAGCTTAATAACCTAAATTTTATAATAGATTAGCTAAACTTGAATTTTGTTTTAATCCTAGCAAAATAATGCAGCAAGTATTTTATACCAACAGGTAATCTTTCAGCCATTGTTTTTGTTTATAGCTAAAAATGAAAGGGTTCTAGTTATAATCATAACTTACTTGATGTAGGACTATATAGCTATTTTTGACTATAACGCATTAAGTAAGTTGGCTTCCAATTTTTTAGTTTAGGTAAGGCTGCCTCATAGCCAATCTGAACAATTGGTTCAAATGCAGCAAAGTCTAAAATCCCAAATTTACCAACATTAGGATGTATTAATAAATCTGTTAATTTATCCATTTGATTTTGTAGGTAAACATTATTAACTTCCATTGAACGTAGTACTGTCCAAACTAATGATGGAACAGCCTCTTTTTCACTCATTGGATTAAGCTTATTAAGAAGTATTTTCCAACCAGAAATACTATCATCATGCCCAAATGTTTTTACTTTGTCGGAGGGTGGAGCAACTGTTACCCCAATTACTGTGCCATTTCCGCAAAATTCTCTCATAATATCAACAGGAAAATTATTCATAATCCCACCATCTACAACAACATCGCCATCAAAAACTACAGGAGAAAATACCATTGGAATAGAGATACTAGCACGCACTGCTCTACGTAGTAGCCCTTCACGATGAACAATAGGTTTAGCATGAGATAAGTTACTAGAAATACAAAAGAAAGGATTCCATAGATCTTCAATTACTGTATCTGCAAATAATTCTTCCATTACATGAGTTACTTTGCCAGAACTCATCAAAGATACTATTGGTAATGTAAAATCAAAAAGTTGTTTAGCAGAGGCAAAATTAGCAGACATCTGCATTAATGCCTTAGGATCTAATTTAGTAGCATAAGCCGCTGCTACTAATGCTCCCATACTAGTTCCAGCAATTGCATCAATTTCAATCCCTAACTCATAAAATGCTTTAATAACACCTACATGAGCAAACCCCCTAGCACCACCACCGCTTAGCACTAAACCTATTGTGTTATTAGTTAGGTGTCTTGCTAGTCTACGAGTATGTTGGTTATCTGTTTGACGAATATGATGATGTGAAAATACTTTACGTTTAGCTAACCAATCTGTAGTGTTACTTGGTTGTTCTGTTTGAGGGGGATGTAGTAATACTAATTCAACACGCACTTTGTCATAACGATCTTGAATAATTTTTTCAACTTCATTAATTCTAGGATCGTCTTTAGAGTTAGTTACCAGTAAAATTCTATCAGCTTGAGAAATACATCGTTGTGTCCAAGGTGTCCAACCAAAATCAGCCCCATAAATTAAATATTTATAACGTGCAGCTAAATCAGTAAGACACTTATTTATTACAAAACTTAAAGGAGCTTCTAAAGAAGTTTCTGCTGCTTTATCTACTCCATAAATCTGATCAAACTTCTTAGCATTTATTGCTAAAGTAGTTCCAAATACTCCCATAGCTCTGCCTAGCTCTACTAAGAGGCTTGCTATAGGAACATTTTCACTTAATGGGACAAGCACATAGTTATAAGATCTAATATTACTTATTTTATTAGCAAGCATTTGTTGTTGACGACGTACAATCATACGGGTAATTTGTACCATCATTTTTGGATATTGATCGATTAGTTTATCAAAAACATGTGTAGGTAGTTTAACCACGTTAGTCTCTCTAATAGCATAAAGTGTAGCGGAACGGGTTTCTTGAGTAAGTAAGGCTATTTCTCCAACAACTTCTCCTGGCCCAACTTCGCTATGTAATTTCTCTTTTTTATTATCATCTAGAATAAAAATCTGTAGTCGCCCTGTTATTACAATATACATTCCATCACCAGGATCGCCTTGGCGAAATAATACATCACCTTTTGCTAAGGTTTGCCACTGCATTTCTGATTGCAATTGCTGCATGTCTGTCATGTTTATTGATCCAAATAGATCTGCTAGAATTGGGGCTAAATACCCCATTTGTAGGTTAGGCAAAATAGCATTACTAATAACATTTACTAGTCCAGGATGTTTATCTGCAAGCTGAGTAAAGCCTTTTTTTGATAAGGCCATTAGAGATGTTTTTTCTATAGCACAAACTGAAGCGCTACGTAATTGTCCGGTTAACATTGCTATTTCACCAACACAAGAACCAAGAGGTTTTTCATCAATAATTATTTTATTACCATTTTTATCTGTAGTATAAACTGCTAGTTTGCCTTCAATCACAATATATAAAGAGTCTCCAACATCTCCTTCTCGAAATAAAATCTCATCTTTTTCTAGATAAATATCTGTAAGTTCTGTTTCTATTTCTTGTAAGATTGGTTCGCTACAAGTGCGAAATAATGCACTAGCTTTAATTTTCATAATACGGTCTTGTTTTAGTTGGTTTATCTCAGTCATAATTTGGCCCCATATTTCACGAAAAATAATAAAATAGCCCTAACAAATAGGATGTTGTCTATTGTATCAGCTAAAATGGGACTGGAATAAAAATAAATTTCCTCAAAAGGAGTAAATTTTCATGCTAAAGGTACGTAAAGCAATTTTTCCTGCTGCAGGTCTTGGAACTAGGTTTTTACCTGCAACTAAGGTTATGCCAAAAGAAATGTTAACCTTAGTTGATAAACCACTAATTCAATATGTGGTAGAAGAGGCTGTAAATAGCGGTATTGAAAATATTGTTATAGTTACAGGTCGTGGTAAGCAGGCACTAGAAGATCATTTTGATATTAGCTTTGAACTAGCACAAACTTTGGCTGAACGTGGAAAAGATTCAATATTAAAAGAGCTTAATAAGGTTCATAACCTAGCACAATTTTCTTATGTACGGCAAAAACAAGCGTTAGGCTTAGGGCATGCTGTACTAGTAGCCCGTGATTTAGTTGGGGATGAGCCTTTTGCTGTAATGTTACCTGACGATATTGTTGATTCAGAAGAACCTTGTTTAAAACAAATGATGGCAGTTTATGAAAAATATCAAGCTCCTGTTATTGCTGTTACTCAAATAGATGGGCCAGAAATTTCCCGTTTTGGAGTAATTGCTCATGAAAAAATTGATGATCAAGTTTATAAAATTACTGATATGGTAGAAAAACCTCCATATGACCAAGCCCCTTCAAATATGGCAATTATTGGGCGTTATATCCTAACTCCAGATCTTTTTCCTATATTAGAACAAACAGGTAAAGGCACAGGTGGAGAAATTCAGTTAACTGATGCCATGAAACAACTATTAGCTAAACGGCCTTTCTATGCTTGTAAATTTGAAGGTAAACGCCATGATGCTGGAGAT
>Ga0075163_10003072_pt1 | contig 22494 bp, 15 predicted proteins | sample JI1023141ADNA_FD_71478 | JGI IMG/M metagenome (GOLD analysis project Ga0075163, IMG submission 71478) | Wastewater effluent complex algal communities from Wisconsin, to seasonally profile nutrient transformation and Carbon sequestration -... | ecosystem: Engineered > WWTP > Effluent > Algae... | reverse complement strand
TACGCTCGTTTTCATCTAAGTAGATTTTACGTAAACGAATAAAAGATGGAGTGATTTCAACGTATTCATCACCTTGGATGTATTCCATTGCTTCTTCTAAACTGAAGTTAATTTTTGGTACGATACGCATTTTATCATCAGTACCTGATGCACGCATATTCGTTAATTGTTTCTCTGTACAAATGTTTACTACTAAATCATCAGGACGGATGTGCTCACCAATTACCATACCTGGGTAAATTTCGTCACCTGCTTCAACAAAGAATTTACCGCGATCCTGTAATTTATCAATTGAGTAAGCAACTGCAGTTCCTTTATCTTTAGAGATTAATACACCTGCAATACGGCTTGGGATTGGGCCTTTCCAAGGTTCGTAATCCTTGAAACGGTGAGCCATAATAGCCTCACCTGCTGTAGCTGTTAATACATTATTACGTAATCCAATAATACCACGAGAAGGAATTTCAAACTCAATATGAGTTAAATCTCCTTTAGCTTCCATGATTAATAAATTACCTTTACGTTGTGTTACTAAGTCAATTACTTTAGAAGCTGATTCTTGAGGAACGTCTACTGTTAACACCTCAATTGGCTCACATTTTTGCCCGTCAATTTCTTTAACGATAACTTGTGGTTGACCTAATTGTAACTCATAGCCCTCACGACGCATCGTTTCAATTAAAACCGATAAATGCAAGATACCACGACCAAATACTAAATAAGAATCAGGAGATGATGTTTCTTCAACACGCATCGCTAAATTCTTTTCCAACTCTTTATATAAACGATCACGTAAGTGACGAGAAGTAACAAATTTACCATCTTTACCAAAGAAAGGAGAGTTGTTAATGGTAAACAACATACTCATTGTTGGCTCATCAATTTTCATGGTTGGCATTGCTTCTGGAGAATCAAAATCCGCAACAGTATCACCAATTTCAAATCCTTCAATTCCAGTAAATGCACAAATATCGCCAGTTTGAACTTCGGTAACTTTAACTTTACCTAAACCTTCGAATACAAATAATTCTTTAATACGAGATTTTTGAATTCTACCATCACGTTTTACAACTGAAACTGGCATATTTTCTTTAATGATTCCACGGAATACACGGCCTACCGCAATACGACCAATGAATGAAGAATAATCTAAAGATGTAATTTGGATTTGTAAAGTTCCAACACGCTCAGGAGCTGTAGGGATATTTTCTAAAATTGTATCTAATAAATAAGTTACATCTGTTGTAGGTGTTTTGTAATCAGCACCCATCCAGCCATTTTTACTTGAACCATAAACTGTAGGGAAGTTTAATTGATCTTCAGTTGCTTCTAAGTTAAAGAATAAGTCAAATACGTTATCATGAACTTCTTCAGGACGACAGTTTGGTTTATCTACTTTATTAATCACTACAATCGCTTTTTTACCTGCAGCAATAGCTTTTTGAGTAACGAAACGTGTTTGAGGCATTGGCCCTTCAAAAGCATCCACTAATAAAATAACACCATCCGCCATGTTTAATGTACGTTCAACTTCTCCACCAAAGTCAGCATGGCCTGGTGTGTCAATGATGTTAATTTTTGTTCCTTTATAGGTAACTGATACGTTTTTAGCTAAGATAGTAATACCACGCTCACGCTCTAAGTCGTTGTTATCAAGGATTAACTCACCTGACGCTTGGTTTTCACGAAATAAATTACACTGGTGTAAAATTTTGTCTACTAATGTTGTTTTCCCGTGATCGACATGGGCAATGATGGCAATGTTTCTAATTTCTGACATGGTATATTTTAATAAGGGCGCAAAAGTACGACTTTTAAGTGAGAAACCAACTTTATCTGATTGAAAATCTACACTTTATCGTTAAATAAGCGTTAAATTATGACTATTGAGATGATTTTTGCGATTTAGTGCATTTACAAATTGTTATGTTAATTTTGAGACATCCTAATTTCAAATTGTCAAATTCATTAAAATATTTACTTGTTGTTTTAGTTTTTACTATTGCACTTATTGTTTTTTCTTGTGAGATACCGGAAGGAAACACAAAAACACAAGCGGTAAAAAAAGACACGTTGCTTTACTTGAATCATTCTGACTCCGCAAAGTATGTTGGCATTAATACTTGTAAATTATGTCACCAAGATATTTACAATACATTCATTAAAACCGGAATGGGCAAATCCTTTGATGTAGCCACTAAAACTAAATCATCGGGAGATTACCACAATTCCATCATTCATGATAAAATAGGTGATTTTTATTATAAAGCTTTTTGGTTGAATGATAGTTTACAATTTTTAGAATACCGTTTAAAAGGAAAGGATACTATTTACAAACGCCAGGAAACTGTTGATTTTATAGTTGGTTCAGGGCAACATACCAATTCACACATACAATCTGTAAATGGCTATTTAAATCAAATGCCAATGACGTTTTATACTCAAAAACAGAAATGGGATTTACCTCCTGGTTTTGAAGATGGTCGTAACACCCGCTTTATGCGCAAGATTGGATTAGAGTGTATGAGTTGTCACAACAACTATCCGGAATTTGTAATAGGTAGTGAAAATAAATTTACGGCTGTGCCAGAAGGTATTAACTGCGAACGCTGCCATGGCCCAGGAAGTATTCATGTGGCACAACGTCAAAATGGAAGTCGAATTGACACATCAAAATATATTGATTACAGTATTGTGAACCCTGCTAAATTAAGTATTGATGCGCAGTTTGATATTTGTCAGCGTTGCCATTTACAAGGTAACACAGTTTTAAAAGAAGGAAAATCGTTTTATGATTTTAAACCGGGAATGAAATTGAGTGATTATATGACCGTATTTTTACCTAAATATAAAAATGCAGATGATGAATTTATCATGGCGTCACATGCAGATAGATTGAAGCAAAGTCAATGTTTTATTAAGTCAATGGAGAAAGCTGCATCCCCCGCCTTTCAGGCACCCCCTTCAAAGGGGGAAAGCCAAAAGTTAAAGCCATACAAAGATGCAATGACGTGTGTGACTTGTCATAATCCGCATGTGAGTGTTAGAGAAACAAATCCAAATGTATTTAATGATGCGTGTAACTCATGTCATACAACAAATGGCAAATCAAAACTAAATTGTAGTAAAAAAGGAATTAGCATTAAATCCAACTGTGTGAGTTGTCACATGCCTAAGTCTGGCTCTATAGATATTCCACATGTAACGGTTCACGACCATTATATCAGAAAACCGCTGACTAAAAAAGACAAAGATGGCATTAAAGAGTTTATTGGCTTATATGCCATTAACGAAAAAAATCCAAGCCCATACACAAAAGCTAAAGCCTACATAAATCAGTACGAAAAATTTGAAGGTAAATTATATTGTTTGGATAGCGCAGCATTTTATTTGAAAGACAAAACAGATGGAGACTTAAAAAACAATATTGATTTATTAATTCAATTATACTTCAATAAAAATGAGTTTAATAAAATCGCAAGTTATGTAGATAGATTAACTGATAATTATTTGATCAACACTAAACTTACTAAAAAATCATACTCGAATGATGATGCTTGGACTTGCTATCGCATTGGGGAGGCGTTTTCAAATTTAGGAGAAATAAGCCGTGCAATTAATTATTACAGACAAGCTGTAAACATAGCGCCCTATGTTTTAGATTTTAAAAATAAATATGGAGCAGCCTTAGCCTCTAACAACTTGCTTCCTAATGCTGAAAAAGAATTTAGTGAAATCTTAAAAGAAAATCCAAAACACGTATCTGCTTTGACCAATTTAGGTTTTGTGAAATTGCGACAAGGCAATGTAAAAGAAGCGGAACTACTTTATTTTAAGGCATTAGCACTTGATCCAGATTATGAATCGTTATTGTTAAACATTGCCGGACTATATGCTTATAAAAAAGACTTTAAACAAGCAGAAACTTATTTGAATAGAATTTTAAAACAGCATCCAAATAATACTCAAGCCAAACAGGCATTACAACAAATTAAACAATATATACACTAATTACCGTTTGGGCTAAGCCAGCGACAAAATAAAAGCATTATGGCAACAATAAAAGCAAATTCATATAACATTTACATTGGCGAGAAAAGTTTTGATGCGCTCAATACATTTTTAACGAAAAATAAATATAGTCACTATTATATTTTATGCGATGAACATACTTTTGAGTTTTGTTTACCAACTTTATTGTTTCATGCTCCTTTGTTAAATGAAGCCGAAATTATAGAATTAGAAAGTGGGGAAGATAAAAAAACATTAGAAACATGCTTACAGGTTTGGGGTGCACTAACCGATACAGGTGCTGATAAAAAAAGCTTGATTATTAATTTAGGTGGTGGAGTAATAAGCGACTTAGGTGGATTTGTAGCCTCCACATTTAAAAGAGGAATAGATTGTATTAATATTCCAACAACTTTATTAAGCATGGTTGACGCTAGTGTTGGAGGAAAAACGGGTGTAGACTTTGAAGGCATTAAGAATCATATTGGAACAACTGCTGAACCAAAAGCTATTTTTGTGAATCCAGTTTTTTTAGAGACTCTATCTGAAAGACAAATTAAAAATGGTTACGCAGAAGTGATTAAAATTGCTTTAATAGCGGATATTAATTTTTGGAAAGAATTAAAAAAATTAAAAACCGTATCTGAGTTTAGTTCTGAAAAAATTATCACGAAAGCTATTGCATTAAAAAACTCCATTGTAAAAAAAGACTTACACGAAAAGAATCTACGAAAGTCATTGAACTTTGGTCATAATATTGGGCATGCCTTAGAAAGCGCATTGATAAAGCAAAATAAAGATATTCTTCATGGCGAAGCGATTGCTGCTGGAATGATTATGGAAGCTGAAATTGCAAAACCATTAAAACGTATTTCGCTAAAAGAACAAAAAGAAATAACAGATTATATTCGGTCAATTTATAAAAATATAAAAATCACAAAAGAAACTGAAACTCAACTCTTACAATACATTCTTCATGATAAAAAAAATGAAGGAGATGATTTGTGTTTTGCTTTGCCAAATGGAATTGGTGCCTACGAACTATATTGCGGCGTAAAATTGGATTTAATTAAAAAAGCAATTTCAAACTATTAACTTTTAAATTTTTAAACCGACTACACAAACATCATCTACTTGTTCTAAATCCCCTTTCCAGTTTTCAAAAGATTCATTTAATATAGTAAATTGGTCTTGCATTACATTATCATTAATAGACAGCAATAATTCTTTTAATTGCTTGTACTTGAATTTTTTACCTTTTGGTCCACCAAATTGATCCGCAAAACCGTCTGTAATAGAATAAATACAATCAGCAGAATTTAAAGGAATTACGTTTGTTTCAAAAGACTGCATGTTATCAGAATAACCTACAGGCATTTTCTGAGCAGACAAAACAATTAACTCATTATTTCTAACTATATATATTGGATTATTTGCTGCAGCATACTCTAAAGTATTTGTTTCAAAATCAATTTTGCAAACGACCGCATCCATGCCATCTTTTGAATACCCATCATCCGTTTTTAATGACCGCACAATTTCCTCTCTTAATCTATTTAAAATTTCTCCCGGATTGGTAACACCTCGTTCAATGACAATTTCATTTAATAAATTAATGCCCAACATGCTCATAAAACCACCTGGAACACCATGTCCAGTGCTGTCAGCAGTAACATAAAATAAAGCTTTATCAGTTTTATGAAACCAATAAAAATCGCCACTCACAATATCTTTTGGTTTAAATAAAATAAAATGTTCTGTTTTAGTTTTACTTAACTCATCCAAAATAAATTTTTGACTAGGTAAAACTGCTTGTTGAATTTTTTGCGCATATTTAATACTATCAGTAATGTCTTTATTTTTTTCAGAAAGTTCCTGATAGGCTTTGTCAATAACAATTTTTTGAGCTTCTATGGCTTCATTCTTTTTATTAATAGCTTCTACTATTTTTTGTTTATCAATAAATCTTTTCAATAGTAAAATTCCAATCAAAACGATTAAGACCCCAATCACAATAAGTATAATGATGAAATAATTTTTTCGTTTTAATTGCTCACTATTTTCTTTATCTCGCAATTGCTGAATTAATTTTACTTCAGAGAGTTCTATTTCTTTCTCTTTAGTTTTAAATTTAGTTTCCAACTCGGCAATTTGATTAGCGTTTTCAATATTTCTTAAACTATCTTTTACTTCCATTAATTTATTTAATATAACATTCGCTGCAGGATAATCTTTTTTAGCTTCATAAGCTTCCTTTAAATTTAAATAAGCATATTTCACATCCTCTTTTGCCCCTAATCTATTGGCAATTTCTACAACACGTTCGCTAATTTGAATGGCGTCGTCATACTTTTTAAGAGCTATAAAAATGCTACCTAAATTCTCCATACTTGCCAACATCCCTATAGTATCTCCAATGCTTTCCCTCAAATTATAACTCCTTAAATTAAAATCCAAAGCCGTTTTAAACTCTTTTTGTTGTTTAAAAACTAGCGACATATTATCCAAACAAGCAGCCATTTGCATTGGTCGCCTATTTTTTTCAAATATTACCAAAGCTTTCTTGTAATACATTAAAGCATTATCCAAATCTTTTCGCTCATCAAAAATAATTGCAATATTACCGTAGCTAGCGGCCACGCCATTCTCATCTTTAATCTCTAAGCAAATTGAAATATTTTTTTTGTAGTATTCAATCGCTTTATCTGAAAACCCTTGATACCAATATACAATGCCCATAGCAGTGTAACATTGGGCTAACTTAGATTTGATTTTCATTTTCTTAAACAAATCAGTTGCAATGATAAAATTTTGCAAAGCTGCTTTGTAATTTCCTTTAGCCTCTAAACTATAGCCCAAAAGCATGTGCGATTCGGCTAAAATGGAACTATCTTTTAATATTTTTGCGTTTTTAAAAGCGATGTTCCCGCAAACGAATGCAGAATCAATATTATGATGAACGAGTTCATCTCCATATACTAGAAGTGATTTTGTTTTTAATTTTAAATCTGTTTGTGATTTATAAATATGATAAAGCGAATCTAGATTTTGTGAAAAGCCTGAGTAAGAAAAAAAAAATAGAAATATGTATGCTAACGTTTTAATAAAAGCGTGAATGATATCACACTAAGATAAGATTAAAAGCCAATTTTAAAAACTCTTTAGTCTAATTTTAGATTTTAAAGCCTAAAATTGTTACATCATCAACTTGTTCTAATGAATTTTTCCAATTTATGAAAGTTTGATGTAGTGTTTCCTTTTGTAAGGATAAAACATATTGATGATTTTTGAGAAGCATCTCTTCTAATTGCTTGTATTTGAACTTCTTTCCTTTTGGCCCTCCAAATTGGTCGGCGTAACCATCCGTAAAACTATAAATCAAATCACCTTTTTGCACTTGAAATTTCTGACTAGTGAATGATACAAACTCCTTAGGTGATCTTCCAACTGGCATCTTATCAGGCTTTAGTTCTATGATTGCTCCTTGGCGAACTATCCATAAAGGGTTATTCGCACCTGAAAATTCCATCTCCATTGTTTTAAAATCAATTGAAATTAAAACGCAATCCATTCCATCGTTTCCACCCTGACCAGATTCGTCTGGCTTTAATCCAAGAATTAAAATTCGTCTCACGAAATTTAAAATATCAACTGTTGACGAATAATTTTTGCTAAGCACAGCTTCATTTAGTAAAGAGATATTCAGCAAGCTCATAAAAGCCCCAGGTATTCCGTGCCCAGTTGAATCGGCAACCGCCACATAAAATTTAGAATCTACTGAAGCGGTCCAGTAAAAATCGCCACTCACAATATCTTTAGGGTTAAATAATATAAAATAATCTGCAAAATATTTCTTGAACTCCAATTCATTTGCTAAAAAAGAAGTTTGAATACGTTTGGCATAATTAATACTATCCGAAATTTCTTTTTGCTTTTCTTCAACTAGCTCTTTTTGCTGTGAAATAATTTCTTTTTGTTGATTAGTGATTTTAAATCTTTTGAAGAGGAATAACGAGAATACACTAACAATCAATAACACTAAAACAACTGAAAGTATAATAATATTTTGTCGCTTTTTATCTGCGTCCGTCAAAGCTTTTTGTTGTAATTGTTCCGCTCGTTTTTTCTCGAGTTCAAAATTTATTTTCGTTTGATTTAACTGCTCGTTATTTTCATTATTAAATATACTATCTGTTATCTGCTTAAATTTTACGTGATATAAATAGGCATCCCTGAAGTTTCCTAATTTAAAATGGACGTCGGCCAAGCCTTTGTATGTTAATCTTAAATTATCAAATGATTGATTTTCCTCACTTATTGTCAGAGAACTATCCAAAAATGCTTTCGCTGATTTATAGTCGTTTTTGTTTACAAAAACATCGGCAATATTAATATAACCAGAAGCTGCTCCATCAAAATCTTGAAGTGTTTTTTTCATTCTCAAGCCTTTGAAGCAGTAAAACAAAGCTTTGTCATAATCTTTAGAAAAATTATAATTAATTCCAATGTTGGTATAACAGTCAGATATAGCATAATCATCCTTAAGAATCGTATCAATACTTAAGGACTTTAAATAACACTCCGTAGACTCTTTGTATTTTTCGGTATATGTATATACGCTCCCAATATTAAAATACAAGGCTGATAAGAAAACATTATTCTTCAGTTTTTCGGCTAACTGAATCCCTTTACTATAATATTCGAGGGCTGTTTTATAATTTGAAAGATGGCAATACAAAAGGCCAATGTTATTATAGTCTCTACAAATTCCCAAACTATCATTTAACTGCTCGTGAATTTTTAAAGTATTTAAATAATAATTCAAAGCTTTGGGGTAATTGCCTTGGTCGTCGTATACTGCTGCAAGAGCATTACTACCATTAGCAATGCCCGAAACGTAATTAATTTGCTGAGATTTTCCTAACGCTTGCTGAGCATAATCTAATGCCTCTTTATAACTTCCAAGTTGTCGGTACTCCCAACTCAATTTAGCTGCGTATTTTATTTTATCCGTGTCGTGCTTTGCATTTCTGTACAAATTAATGACAGAGTCTAACGTTTGAGATTTAATACACAAACTCAAAAAAACGAGAAATAAAATAAATACTTTTCCACTAAACATATTATAAATATAATAAAAAAGCCCTCACTTGAGGGAGGGCTTTTAAAATCATCATTGTTACTTTTTATTTCACTATATAAAAAATATTAGTTTGCCATTTAGCTGTGTCTTTTTCTGTCATAGGGTCATTGGCATATTCCTCTAAAACAAAAGTTTGTGTTAAGCCTTTTGATTTCATATAAGCATCCATGGCGTAATGTGCGTTAGCCGACTTATCATAAGCTCCAAAATATTCAATCAATTATACTTTACCTGCCGGCGTTTCAAATTTTTCAACACCTTCTAATTTTGTTCCATTAGCAACTTCCATAACAGCCGCAACATCCGTCATCATTGTTTTTTCATCAAATGTGAAGTAGATGGCTTTTGGCATTCCGATTGGTTGAGTTTTTGCTTTTCCTAATGCTTCTCCAATCTTTCCATAAGATGTTCCAAAGAAAGCTGGTAGTTTATCAAAAGATAATTTATCTTTTACTCCATAAAAAGTTTTAGCATCCCAGTTTAATTCTTTTACCTCATAATTCGTAGCAGTTTCAACTGGCATTGATTCTATTTCCTTTTTAAGATTTGCTAAACCCGTTTCATAATCGGGTCCAATCATTTTATCCATGTTCATAAATAACATAGGTGCACGTCCAAAGAACCCTATATCAAATACCATTCCCCAGTTTACACTGATCGTTCCATTATCATTAGCTTTTGTGATATAATATACTTTTGTGTCTCCAGTATTATCAAAATTTAAAGTCATTAATACACTATCTGCATTAAATTTATTAAAGGTCATAATTCCATTTCCTACGCTGTCCTTTTTACTTTCCCAACTATAACTACTGCCGGGTTCACAACACACTCCCGCGTAAGTTGTTTTCATGTTAGGGTCTCTTCTAGTCCAAGGACTCCATTTATCATGAAAGAATTTTAAATCAGCCAATTTATGTTGAAGATCTTCAACAGATGAAATTTTAATATCTATTGAACGTTCCACTTTAATTTGTGAAGGACCAAATAAACATAAAATTAAATACAAGGCGCTGATACCAATAATAACGTAAAGAATTTTTTTCATAGATTAGGTTTTTAATGTTTTGGTAAAATTAAACAAAAAAGAAAATAAACTAAAAATAATGGATAAACGGCTTAAACAAAAGTTAGTTTGGCAAATTATAATATGCGATGCCTAAATAATGTTTCATGTAATTAAAGTAGTAAATTTTATTACACTTTTGAGTACGAGCTGAATTTAATGGCCTCCAATAACCTCGCAGATTAAATGAAATTAATGTTTTGTCGTCATTTGCATAGTTCACGGTATTAACGTCCGTTAAAGTACTTACCTGATTAAATGCGTTAAAATTATGTCGCTTATTAGGTTTAATAGTAATATTAGCTCTGTTTTCATAAAATGATAAGTTCACTCTGTTGTTGTTATAAATACAATAAAAAGGATTTATTTCTTCTAACCTATAACGGACTGTGTGGTATATGATTTTTTTAGGCACTAATGTTACATAGCTGAGTTTATTGGTAGTTAAGTTAAATGAAGAAACTAAATACTCTAATTTTTCGGTTATGGTGGCATTTTTATTTTGTGGGTCAATTCTAGTTATCCGTCTATTTAAATCATTTAATGCTGTAGAATTGTGGTTGTGCTCGTATATGGTAACTAACTGCCCATCAATTATATCATCAGAAATTAAAGTAAAAAGCTTGGTTAAAGGATTATTATCAAGCGACTTATACGTATATGACAAATTAGCTTGAATATCGGAAGATAGCACAACTAGTGTATCCATGATAATTTGTCCAGTATTCAAATTTAGTTTTTGAAAATATAAAGATTTCTTAATCGAATCATTGTCTTTAAACGTCAGGTTAATAATCCCATACACAAGTATTTGATTGGAAAAAAGCGGTTTAAAATTCATTAAACGGGTTTGCTTAACCATTTTAAATTGACTGAAATTCTTTGTTTTTATTTCAACTTTAAACACTATCATACTGTCCCCAATTTCAGTATATTTATTATGAACAGCATAAAATAAATTATTTTGAAAATCCGTATCAAAATTATAATTCTCGCTAATTCCAATTGAATTTTTAGGTAAATCTATTTCCAAGCTTTTTTCTAATTTCGGTATACTAAACATGATACACTTATCTCTTCTAAATCCACTTAAATAATTGCGATGACAAACAAGAATTACATTTTTTTTATTGGACGTTGGAATCAAATCGTAACTAAACGAATCTAAATTTTTATCGAGCTTCACAACACTATCCAAGGCAGCTAAATTCGTCATCTTACCGTCTTCGTTGATCATCTTGCCATAAATAACAATCTTATTCTTTGTTTTCTTTTCAACTAAAAAAGCCAAGGTTCCATTGTTTTCATAAAATTGAAAATTAATTTCCTTGTGATTAAACCAGCCATTAAAAAGACTATCAACATGTATTCTTCTCTCGAAAACTGCTTGTGTATCCCTAATGCTATATTTTGTGAGCATCAAATCTTTCCCAAATTTCATTTCAACTTCACTTAATATAGTAACCGTGCTGTCTGTTTGCGAAACAATTTCTATAGGATAATTATAATAGTCGTATTGCTTTGAAAAAAATTCATGAAGAGTTGCTTCTTGAGCGCTAACAGGAAAAAGAAAACGAATAAATAGAATAATACAAAACGATCTCATTACATATTCCTTCTGTACTGACCGCCTACCTCAAATAAGCATTTAGTAACTTCGCCTAAGCTCATAAACTTAGCGGCATCCATTAATTCAGCAAAAATATTTTTGTTGTGGATGGCTGCAGTTTGTAAACGTTTTACCATTTCATCATGTTTATCAGCATGTGTTTTGTGTAACTCTGCTAACATCGCAATTTGGTATTCTTTTTCTTCCGTTGTTGAACGAATGACTTCACGAGGTAATACTGTTGGACTTCCTTTGCTTGATAAGAACGTATTTACCCCAATAATAGGGTATTCACCTGTATGTTTTAATGTTTCGTAGTATAAACTTTCTTCTTGTATTTGTCCGCGTTGGTACATGGTTTCCATAGCACCTAACACGCCACCACGTTCAGAGATACGATCGAACTCCGTTAACACCGCTTCTTCTACTAAATCCGTTAACTCTTCTATAATGAAAGAACCTTGTAATGGATTTTCGTTTTTCGCTAAACCTAATTCACGGTTAATGATTAACTGAATTGCCATAGCTCTACGAACTGACTCTTCTGTTGGCGTAGTAATTGCTTCATCGTATGCATTAGTATGTAATGAATTACAGTTATCGTAAATCGCATATAACGCTTGAAGAGTTGTACGAATATCATTAAAATCAATTTCTTGTGCATGTAGCGAACGGCCAGACGTTTGAATATGATATTTCAACATTTGACTTCTTTCGTTTCCATTGTAACGTAATTTCATGGCTTTTGCCCAAATACGACGACTTACACGGCCAATCACACTGTACTCAGGATCGATACCGTTACTAAAGAAGAATGATAAATTTGGAGCGAAATCATCAATGTTCATTCCGCGCGATAAATAATATTCTACAAACGTGAACCCGTTAGCTAGTGTAAATGCTAATTGAGAAATAGGATTTGCGCCTGCCTCTGCAATGTGATAACCAGAAATAGAAACTGAATAAAAGTTACGTACTTTTTGATCGATGAAGTATTGTTGCACATCACCCATCACACGTAAGCTAAATTCTGTACTAAAAATACAAGTGTTTTGTGCTTGATCTTCTTTTAAAATATCCGCTTGAACCGTACCACGCACTTGTGATAAAGTAGTCGCTTTAATTTTTTCGTAAACATCTTTAGGTAATACTTGATCTCCTGTAACACCTAACAGCATTAAGCCTAGACCATTATTACCTTCTGGTAAGTCGCCTTGGTAAGTTGGGCGAACCGTTCCTTTTGCTTTATAAATAGCTGCGATTTTCGCTTCTACTTCTTTTTCTAATTTATTTTCTTTGATATAAATTTCGCATTGTTGGTCAATAGCGGCATTCATAAAAAATGCTGCCATCGTTGGTGCTGGACCGTTAATGGTCATCGACACCGATGTTTTAGGATCAGCTAAATTGAATCCAGAGTATAATTTCTTAGCGTCATCTAAACAGCAAATACTTACACCTGAGTTACCAATTTTTCCGTAAATATCTGGACGATAATCAGGATCGTTACCATATAAAGTAACACTATCAAAAGCTGTACTTAAACGCGCAGCTGGCAAACCTTTACTTACGTAATGGAAACGCTTATTCGTTCTTTCTGGTCCACCTTCGCCAGCAAACATACGAGTTGGATCTTCGCCCTCACGCTTAAATGGATAAATACCAGCTGTGTATGGGAAATCTCCAGGGAAATTTTCTTGCAAGGTCCATTTTAAAATATCTCCCCAAGATGTATATTTTGGCGAAGCAATTTTTGGAATTTTTGAATGTGATAATGACTCGTAATGCGTTTCAATTTTCAACACTTTATCACGCACTTTAAATTCATAGAATTCGCTACTGTATAATTTCTTCTTTGCTTCCCATCCTTCAATCACTAATAAATGACGAGGATCTAAATCTAATTTTGTTTTTTCGAACGCTTCTTGCAAACCTTTAATCAAACGATCTTTGTCATCCATTTTAGATTCTGTAATCGTTTCGATGGTTTTTTGAATACCATATAATTTTTGAGCAACTTCTGCTTGTGCATTGGCTCTCTTATCGTAGTTGCGGTTGTTTTCAGAAATCTCTGATAAGTAACGAGTTTTGGAAGGAGGAATGATGTAAATTTTTTCACTCATCTCTTCGGTAATATGAAACTGAGAAGCTAAAGCTGTATTGCTAGTTTTCTCAACCATTGTATTCATCACCGCTTTGTATAAACGATTCATACCTGGATCATTGAACTGAGAAGCGATGGTGCCAAACACAGGAATATCTTCATCTGCAATTTCCCATAAGTTATGATTGCGTTTGTATTGTTTTTTTACATCACGTATAGCATCCAATGCGCCACGTTTATCAAATTTGTTTAAAGCAATAATGTCAGCGAAATCTAACATATCAATTTTCTCTAACTGAGTTGCTGCTCCGTATTCAGGAGTCATTACATACAAGCTCATGTTAGAGTGTTCAATAATTTCAGTATCCGATTGACCAATACCAGAAGTTTCTAAAATGATTAAATCGAAGTTAGCAGCCTTGCAAATGTTAACCGCATCTTGCACATATTTACTCAATGCTAAATTACTTTGACGAGTCGCTAATGAACGCATATACACGCGATCGTTTTTAATCGCATTCATACGAATACGATCGCCTAATAAAGCACCGCCTGTTTTACGTTTTGAAGGATCAACCGAAATAATTGCAATTTGTTTGTCTTTAAAATCAATTAAAAAACGACGTACTAATTCATCTACTAAACTTGATTTACCCGCCCCACCAGTACCAGTAATACCTAACACAGGCGTTGCTGATTTTTCTGCTTTTGCTTTTAACTCATTTAATAAGCCAATATTTTCTTCATTGAAATTTTCGGCTGCAGAAATAATACGAGCAATTGATTTATAATCTCTCTCCGCTATTTTAGCCACATCATTTTTAATATTAGTACCAGTAGCATAATCGCACTGCCGTAATAAATCATTGATCATTCCTTGCAATCCCATTGCACGACCATCATCTGGCGCATAAATACGAGCAATACCGTAGTTGTGTAATTCCTCAATTTCTTCAGGAAGAATTACTCCACCGCCACCACCAAATAACTTGATGTGCTCGCAGCCTTTCTCTTTCAACAAATCGTACATGTATTTAAAATACTCTACGTGTCCGCCTTGGTAACTAGTTACCGCAATGGCGTTTGCATCTTCTTGAATAGCACAGTTTACAACCTCTTGCGCGCTTCTGTCGTGACCTAAGTGAATAACCTCTGCTCCGCTTGATTGAATGATACGACGCATGATATTAATTGCAGCATCGTGTCCATCAAATAAAGCGGCCGCTGTTACAATACGAATTTTATGTGTTGATTGATATGGTGTAGTTTCCATAGGAAAATGATTTTAAAATTGAAGTGACTAATATAATAGTTTTTATGGCTTTAGAACAAGAAATTAGACGAGTTTTGTCCTAGAAAAATCTACAATTACTATTTATCAGCAGAAGTCTTTGAAATAAGGGTTTTGTAGTAGTAAATTCCCACAAAAATAAAGCCCAGCGAAAAGGGAATAGATGCCCAATATTTAAATTCTCCAGTTGTAAAAAACTCTATAAACATCCAAAAACTATTGGCTGAAATCCAAAATAATATAGCTAAATTCAAGAAAACATCTACGGTTTTGCGGGTAATGTAAACAATTATTCCTGCGATAGACAATGTTGGAATGACCATCAGTATTCCCAACCATTTAAACTCAAGCATCCAACAACTGTCTTTTATCAACCAAAAAACAATGTGCAAACTTTCATACTTTTTTATCTTTTCCCAGAGTTCCATTTTCAGAATTTAAAAATAGGGTTTTTGGTTTATTAATCGTGTCTTTTTACTATCTTTAAGTTCAATTTAGTTCTAAAACCTTTATGATTCAATTCGAAAAATTTAAACTTAAAAATAACCTCACTGTCATTGTTCACCAAGACAAAAGTACGCCTATGGCTTGCTTAAATATTATTTATGATGTTGGCGCCCGTGATGAAGATGAAAATAAAACAGGATTTGCCCATTTATTTGAACATTTAATGTTTGGTGGGAGTATCAATATTCCCAATTACGACGAACCATTACAACTCGTGGGTGGAGAAAATAATGCCTTTACAACAAACGATATTACCAATTACTACTGCACGGTTCCTTCCGAAAATTTAGAAACAGCTTTTTGGTTAGAAAGCGACCGTATGTTGAGCTTAGCATTTGATAAAAAAAGTTTAGAAGTACAGCGCAGTGTCGTAATTGAAGAATTTAAACAACGTTATTTAAACCAGCCTTACGGTGATGTATGGTTGTTATTACGCCCCTTGATTTATAACGTGCATCCTTACAAATGGGCAACTATTGGTAAAGAAATTAAGCATATTGAAGATGCGACGATGGAAGATGTAAAAGCATTTTTCAAAGAACATTACAACCCTAGCAATGCGGTATTAGTTGTAGCGGGTGATGTGGAAGTGGAGCAAGTAAAAGCTTTAGCTGAGAAATGGTTTGAACCCATCGATGCTGGCATGAAACCAAAACGTAATTTACCAGCAGAACCGCCACAAACTGAATACAGAAGCTTAACCGTTGAACGCGATGTGCCAATTAGTAGTATTTACAGAGCATACCGCATGTGTGCTCGTAACGACGAAGAATATCATACGGTAGATTTATTATCTGACATTTTATCGAGAGGTAATTCATCACGTTTGTACAAGAACTTAATTAAAGACAAACAATTGTTTAGCGATATTAATGCTTATGTGATGGGCGATTTTGATAAAGGTTTGTTTGTGATTTCAGGAAAAATTAATGACGGCGTTACGATTGAGCAAGCCGAAGCTGGTATCGATGCTGAAATTGCAAAAATGCAAAACGAATTAGTAGCTGCTGATGAATTACAAAAATGTAAAAACAAAATAGAATCAACTGTAACCTATAGCGAAGCAGATGTATTAAATAAAGCCACCAACTTGGCTATTTCGGAATTATTAGGTGATGCTAATTTGATAAACTTAGAAATAGAAAATTACCAAAAGGTAACAGCTGAAGGCATTAAAGAACAAGCGAATAAAATTTTACAAAAAACAAATTGCAGTACTTTGTTTTATTTAAAGAAAAAATAGAATGACTATAACTGAAATATCAAATCGTTTAAATCAACTGCAGTTTAATTCTGAGTTGATGAAAGCGTATGATGAACCACACCGATTTTATCATACGTTAGAACATATAGAAGATGTATTAAAGCAATTACATAATGCTGATTTATTAAAACATGATGAATTGTTTTTGGCAGCCATCTTCCATGATATTATTTACAATCCGCAATCGAACACTAACGAAGAAGATTCGGTTGAGTTTTTCTTGAAGTCAGGTCATTCATCTTCTTTAACTGGCGAGCAAAAAGAACATATTAAACAATTAATATTAGACACGAAACATCATAAGCCTTCCGTCAAATTTTCAGAAGAATTTATTAAAGCAGATTTAGCTATTTTAAATTCATCCTTTGATAAATTAATCAAATACGAAAAACAAATTTTTAAAGAGTTCCAATTTGTAGATTATAAAACATACAAAGTAAAACGCATTGAAGTTTTAAAACACTTTAATACCAATGGCAATTTAAATCACTTAATCGATTATGTGAATTCTGTTGAACCAAGTATTGGTGTATTTGCAGGTAGCTTCAACCCTTTTCATAAAGGACATTACAACGTCTTACAAAAAGCAGAAAAATTATTTGATAAAGTAATTATTGCTTTTGGTAAAAACCCAGATAAAACCGTTCGTACCTGGCCTGTTCCAAAAACCATTGCTAATCGTCAACAAACAGAATACCACGACCTATTAACCGATCATATCGAATCGTTTGATTATGACGTCACTGTTGTAAGAGGTTTAAGAAACTCAACTGATTTTAACTACGAACAAAATCAATACCGCTATATACAAGAACTAAAGCCAGATATTAAAATCATCAATATATTTTGTGACAAAGAATTTGAACACATTAGTTCCTCTGGTATTCGCACTTTAGAGAAATACAACAAACACCACAATTATTTGTTAGATTAATATTAAAACTAAAAAAGATGAAACATTTTTTAAAAACAATTTTGGTAATACTAGTTAGTATTCAACTTACAGCGCAAAAATTCTATCAATTGCCAGCAACATTAGCTGCGGATGAATACCTAGCAAAAACAATTATCATTAAAGTAAAACCCGCTTTTGCTAGTGTATGTTCAGACACAAAAATTGATCATCCTTTATTTAATTCTTTAGCAACAGCTATTAGCGCAACTAATCTTCATAAAAAATTCCCTTTAGATAAATCCCCTGAAACTCCTTTCAATTCGGCAGGACAACGTTATGCGGATTTATCGCTAGTGTACGAATTAAATTATACATCAAGTCTTTCATTAGAAAAAGCCATTAGCAAATTATTACTATCAAACATTTTAGTGTATGCCGAACCACATTTTGTTCCTAAAATAAATTATTCTCCAAACGACCCATTAGCCAATCCAACTAATCAATACCATTTATTAAACATCAATGCTTTCAATGCCTGGGATGTAAACAAAGGTGACTCATCAATCGTTATTGGAATTACAGATACGGGAAATGATTTTACGCATCCTGATTTATTTAATAACGTCAAGCGTAATTACGCGGATGTAAATGATGGCTTAGATAATGATGGTGATGGTTTCACAGATAACTATATGGGTTGGGATTTAGGAGAAAATGATGCAGATGCTTCGTGGAATGCCAATGCACATGGCGTGCATGTGAGTGGTTTATCTTCGGCAAGTGCTGATAACAATTTAGGTGGAGCGGGCACAGGTTTTAATTGTAAGTTTTTGCCTGTAAAAATTGCAGATGCAACTGGTGCTTTAACACAAGCTTACGAAGGCATTAAATATGCAGCCGATCATGGTTGTCAAATTATCAATTGCTCTTGGGGCGGTGGTGGCTCTAGTCAGTTTGGACAAGATATTATTGATTACGCTACTATAAACAAAAATGCTTTAGTGGTTTGTGCGGCAGGAAATAACGGTGTGGACGGAGATTTTTATCCAGCTGCCTATAATTATGTATTGTCTGTTGCTAATACCTCTCAAAACGACGTCAAGTTTTCTAATTCTAACTATGGCTATATGGTTGACGTTTGCGCACCTGGTGACAATGTCAACTCTACTTGGCCAGGAAGTTTTTACATCACTACGTCAGGTACTTCGATGTCATCACCTGTAGTTGCTGGAGCTGCTGGAATCGTTAAAAATCATTTTCCAAGTTATAACGGCTTGCAAGTTGGTGAGCGTTTAAAAGTAACTGCTGATAATATTTATGCGGCAAATCCTACATACATTAACAAACTAGGAACAGGAAGAATTAATTTATTTCGTGCCTTAACGGATCCTGCTTCACCAAGTGTGGTGATGATTAGCAAAACCGTAAGCGATCATAATGATATGTCATTTATTAATAGCGACACTTTATTTATTGCTGGAAATTTTATTAATTATTTAGATCCAACTTCTGCTTTAAACGTTACAGTTACGCCTTTATCGGCTTATGCTGTAACAATAGATAATACAACGTCTTTAGGTGCCATCAATACATTAGCAAGCGCCACAAATTCATTAGATCCATTTACTTTTAAATTAACTGGTGCTATTCCAATTAACCAAGCTATTAGTTTTGAAGTAAGCATGAGCGACGGCGCTTACCAAGCCAAACAATTTTTTACCGTATATATTAATGTAGATTATATCAACATCGATATTAATGATGTGGCTACAACTGCTACTAGCAAAGGAAAAATTGGCTACAATCAAGATACGCAAGGCCAAGGTTTAGGATTTAAATACAATAACACAGAGTTGTTATACGAAGCAGGATTAATGATTGGCCGCGACACGACTAAAGTTTCTGATTGCGTAAGAGGTTTAAATGGTAATCCTTCTGATAATGATTTTGGAATTACGAATCGTATTGCCTTACAAATCCCTTCGATGTTTTCGGATTTTGATACAAAAGCAAAATTAAAAGACAACCTATCCTTTAACCCACTAAACATTGATATTGACCAAAACACATACGCTTGGGCGGCTGTGCCAAATACGCAATTTGTTATTTGGGAATATGTTATTACAAATACACACGCCACAGATACCATCAAAAACATGTATGCTGGTATTTTTGCTGATTGGGATATTGACGGTGGCACCTACGCTCAAAACAGAAGTGCGTATGATGCTGGCACAAAAATGGGTTACAGTTACTACACAGCTGCAGGTGGGAAATACGCGGGCATCAAATTATTAACCAATACAGCGCCTCCAAACTTTTATGCAGCGGACCATGTTACAGGAGGTAATGGCGGATTAGATTTTGCAAATGGCGCAGATACTAAAGATAAATATTTGAGTTTATCTACTCAGCGTTTAGCAGCTGGCGTGGCTGGCAATGGTGTAGATGTGATGAATGTGATGAGCTCTGGTCCAGTGCAATTAATCCCAGGACAATCAGTGAAAATTGCTTTTGCCTTAGTAGGTGGAGATAGTTTAGCAAATTTAATTACCGGCGCACAACATGCACAAATTAAATACGATGGCATGCCAACAAGCATTCAAGAATCTGTGTCTGCTGATTACACTTGGAGAATATTCCCTAACCCAGCAAAAAACAGTATCACTATTTCGCAAACAGAACCAACATTTAATAAATACGAGATTTATACCATAAACGGAAAATTAGTTGCAGAAAGTAAAATCAACGGTATCTTACAAAAGGTTGATTTATCAGGTTATGCAGAAGGCATGTATATTGTGAAATTAATTGGAACACAAAAGGTGGAGTTTAAGAAGATTGTAGTGGTTGAGTAATTTATTGTAAACAAATTAAAAACAATCCAATGAAAAAAATTTTACTAATACTATCGTTTATCAGTTTAACTTCTATGTCATATGGGCAAACGAATGTGTATCATAAGTTTCCTGACTACGTTGCTAGCTGGGATGGATATTTTGGTGGATACCAAAGTCCTGGCTGTTACAAATTTTCATACTCTTTGTTTTATAATGAACTAATGGTTGGAGATACGAATTATCATGTAATAACATTAGGAAAAGCATATTATCCTTCATACGCTCCAAATAGTCCAATCAATCCCGGCATGTGTAACTTTAATGGTATTTCCAATTATAATTATACAATCCCTGGAGCTATTAGAGAAGATACTATAGCTCGAAAAGTTTACTTTCTTGAAACGGGATCAACTGTAGAAAAATTATTATATGATTTTAGCTTAAATGTTGGTGATACAGTTAAAACTTATGTAACAACATTTTGTATGCCAGGTGTAGTTGTAACCCAAATTGACTCTGTTTTAATCAATGGGAATTATAGAAAACAATGGACAGTTGAAAGACCTGGCTGTTTATTTAGTGGTCAAGGAAAAATAATAGAAGGAATTGGCAGCACGATGGGACTTCTTGAACAAATGGTGAATTTTGAATGGTGGGGCACATTAACCTGTTTTTCTCAAGATTATGTAAATATGTATTCCTTAGATAATACAACTTGCCCACTTCCATTAATTACAAATATTTCCGATTCAAAAAAACAGACGAATAACTTTTCTATTTTTCCTAACCCAGCAAAAAACAGTATCACTATTTCGCAAACGGAACCAAGCTTTAACAAATATGAAATTCATAGTATAAATGGAAAACTAGTTGCAGAAAGTAAAATTAATGGCATCCTACAAAAGGTTGATTTAACTGGATATGCTGAAGGCATGTATATTGTAAAATTAATTGGAACTCAAAAAGTGGAGTTTAAAAAGATTGTGGTGGTTGAGTAGATTTTAATGAAGAAAAATACTGTTTTTCAGCTAATAATCCGATGGGAGAAGATCAGGTTGCTATTTAACTTAGCAATGCTGCTCTCAGGCGTTTTAGTGATGATAATAATTAATCAAATAAAATACGTGAAGATGTTTGGTTATTACTGTAACTCACATCACTTTAACTGGTTTTATACCGAAATAATTATATTCTATGCTTTACTACTGAATTTGTTTTACACAAGTACTTATCTTTATTTTATATTGCTTGTCAAAAAACTCAATCTAGAAGTTGAAAAACTAAAAAATCTAGAGCGCATGACTATACGTTACATTTTTGTAATTGGTTTATGCATTAATTTTGCAACAGGACTATTGGAGCTATTATACAGATTAAATTAAAAAGACCTGTCAGGTCTTTCCTCAAAATTCCCTATATTTACCCTTTATTTTTAAAAATTATGGAATTAAATACTTTAACTGCTATATCTCCTGTTGATGGTCGTTACCGCAGAGTAACTAACGAATTAGCAGCTTACTTTTCTGAATTCGGATTAATTAGATACCGTGTGCAGGTAGAAATTGATTATTTCATCTTGTTATCACAACAAGGTTTACCTCAATTACCAAAATTGAACGAAAGTCAAATCGCAGCTTTAAAAGCAGTATACCAAAACTTTTCGTTTGCGGATGCAGAGGTGATTAAAGAAACAGAAAAAACAACAAACCACGATGTAAAGGCTGTTGAGTATTTTATTAAAGAAAAATTAAAAGCACAAGGTTT
>Ga0075163_10003070_pt1 | contig 22500 bp, 18 predicted proteins | sample JI1023141ADNA_FD_71478 | JGI IMG/M metagenome (GOLD analysis project Ga0075163, IMG submission 71478) | Wastewater effluent complex algal communities from Wisconsin, to seasonally profile nutrient transformation and Carbon sequestration -... | ecosystem: Engineered > WWTP > Effluent > Algae... | reverse complement strand
GCGCAGATTGACGACGGGGCGGCCTTGCAGAACGAGGCAACCAAGGGCTAGAGAATGAGGTGCCGGGTGGATCAGTTTCCGAGCGGCGAAGTGGATCAGTTTCCGAGCGGCCAGAGCAGTGGGGGCTCGTCCCCGTCAGTGTGGAGGACGCTCGTGATGCTCGTGGCCAGTTCGTGGGGCACACGGCGCGCTAGCCTCTAGCGCGCAGCGCCGGACTTAGCGGGACTCAGACCGGGGGGAAGCTCGGTCGGGCTGGAGGCCCAGTGAGCCTTCGCGCAGAGTCACATTAGTGTCGCATCCGTCCGTGCATCGATTGGGATTTCGTTCGAGAATTCGTAGCGATTCGTCGCCAGAGCGCCGAGCTTGTCTACGTTGTCGCATCTGGACGTGCCATGACGGCGAAGCCGCACCCCACCTCCTACGTCACGTTCCCGGCTACCACCCTGCGGGTCGACGTTGGCGGCCACCCATTGAGCTCGAGGACGGTACCCGACAGCGTCGACCCGAGGTTGTTGGCAATCAGGTATCGATCGTGGGACGTAACTCCGCCTGGAACCGGGGACTGGCTCACCACGACCCCGTACGCCGAGTGCGCGCCATAGTCGGCGTCCTGGGCCGCAGTAAAAGTATTGCCTACGATGGAGAAGCTCATCGACTGGTTGCCCGCGATATTGATCGCAGCCCAAGACCCGCTCGACTGTCGCCCCCATGCAGTGAAGTACGAATTGGAAATCGTAAAATTCTTTGCGCTAATGACGTTAAAGCAATAGCTGTCGAGGTTCATCATCTCGCCATCCAGCCACTGAACCCCCAGAACATTCAGACTGTCCATAACGAAGCCCACTGCGCCCAGCGACTGAGCCGAAGCCCAGCAGCCAATAAAGACGCACCGGTGCATTGCTGAGGCGTAGAAGCACGAAACACTTCCGTTGTCCGCGATGCACGAAATGAAGCGGATCGATGCCGGCGGCGGGAGTGCGGAATTCACCGTATTGTGAAACCTCCAGGAGTGCTCGCCACCAAGAACGAACACCGATTCGAGAACCCATCCCTCGGTCCAAGTATCCAGCCATATACCGAACTTATTTGATCCTGGCGGCCACGCCTGAAGGGGAGTTTGACCTTGCAGCTGACGCATGTAGACCAGTACGTCCGTAACGATCCAGTTAATGGCATTCTGGGATCTTATTCCGAACTGGTAAATTCCGACCATCTTGACCAGCCGAATGGTAACCTCATTGACGGCCGACGTACTGAGCGACGGAGGGTCGCACATGATTCCACAATAGACGTCGTAGATGGACAGATTAGACAGTAGAATTCCGTTGGCGCCTGACGTTGAGAACCTGACCGCCGCTCCGGACGTCTGCGCACCGACGACGAGCGGCTCGATCCGCACGTGAGACAATTCGCAACGCTGCACGCCTCCGAACAGAATGGTAGTCGCGTCGGCCCCGCTCTTCTTTATGAAGGTGTTTGCACGATTGTCCCCGACAAGTCTCACCCCACTCCCATTTATCTGGATCGCAGAGTTTACTCGGTAGACGCCAGGCGGAATGTAGACGGTTCCACCTCCACGGCCTGCAACGTAGTTGATGGCTGCCTGGATCGCGGGCTGGTCGTCTGCAGCGCCCGCGCCGGTTGCACCGAACCAGCGCACGTTCAACGCTCCGGTGAATATCCGCGTCCAGCGGCCGGGCGAGCCTACGGCAATGGCGGTAGGTCTGACGATCGTGCCGCCATTGTCGGCCTCCATCGACGTATTGTCCCAGTAGAAGAGTCCTCCGCCCCCGTCGGGAGGCGCTACACTCAAGTATCCCCCCAGCACCATGACCGGGTTGGTGGTCGACCCCGTGATAGTGCGCAAATTTGCTAACGTATCGACCCATCGAAAGTTTGCGCCACTGAGAGCGGATACACTTCGACCAACATCGTCGATGGGCTTCTCGCCATCCCCTTCGGCTACCGCCGTGGAGCACCCACTGATAGCAAGTAGGCCGATCGCACCCATGAGGAAGCCAGCCATATCCCGCCTGGACAGGTCGCCCTCCTCGCTTTGAACGTCGACCTGGGTCACCGGCTCACCGCCGACACAAGGAGTTACTTCTGCTTTTCCGAGACGTTCCCGAGACTGACTGGACATGGTGTTACCTCGAAGTTGCGATCAAATAGGAAGCTTCCGCGTTGAGGCTCAGCCAGCATCGGCACGTCAGCCGACAACCCAACAGGGCGTGAGGAAGGCGCGGCATCTTTGTACACCTCACCTGGGCGTCAGACGCGCCGCGGCTTCCCGACTCTGTCGAGAGGACGACGGCGCGCCTGAAGTCCGAAGACTCAGTGACGAACAATTTCCCACGGAACGCCTTGGAGGGCGTCGCCTCCTCCCGACGGAAGGGCCAAGTTGAGCGTTCCGGTTCGAACGTTATTGTTCATATACCAAATTTGCGTTTGGTTCGTCGTACTGTTGTGCCACAAAATATCGGTCTTCCCGTCGAGATTGTAGTCGTTGGAGCCCGCAATGGACCACGGCGGACCGATCAGTAGCGGTGAGCCTCCCGGTGCAACCACGGTCGCCCTCGACGTCCGATAGAAGTTTTGCATGAACCACACTTGGCTCTCGCCCGTCGAGCTGTTGTACCAGAGGATACTGGGCCACGGGCTGCTAGAATTGAATCGATTCACGGCCACAATCGACCAGGGGGCGGCGACATAGACGCTGCCGCCGTCGTTGGGGACAAGTCCGTATCGAGAAATTCTCGAGGAGTTGTGCATGTACCAAATCTGTGGCTCACCGGTGGTGGTGTTGTGCCACAGGATGTCCGGCCAGCCGTCCTGGTTGAAGTCTCCGGTGCCTGCGATGCGCCACGGAGCGCCCACGTTCGCTCCTCCGCCGTCGAGATTGGCGTCCACGTCCGCGCGGCCGATTCGTGACGTGCCGGACATGTACCAGACCTGGGTCACCCCGGTCGAGTCGTTGTGCCAGAGAATATCTGTCTTCCCATCCTGATTGAAGTCATCCATTCCAACCGGACGCCACGGAGCGACCTGGAATGCGCTTGCGCCGGGGTCGCCAAAGTTGTCTATGGTGGTAATGGCAGTGCGAACATTGTTGTAGGGCGCGCTATTCAACGACCAAACCTGAGACACGCCGGTGGTCGTGTTGTGCCAAAGCACATCGGCTTTCCCGTCCAGGCTAAAATCGCCGAACGTCGAAAGCGCTTGGGCGGTCTGGCCAACCTCGGGTTCGTCGCCGTAGGCGCATGCCCCAAGGGCCGTCGCTAGCACTGGAACGGCAAGACATTCCAAAACTTTACGCATCGAGAATTTGTTCATGGTGTGTACGCTCCCCTTGTCCTCTGCACTATGGTTTACTGCGTTAGAGTTTCGCGCAGCTCCGCACCGAGCTGGCACCGCTTCGAAGCTTGATGAGTGACTCGCCGCGCGGGGAGCGCCGAGCGGACCACGGCCCGTGAGGTCAATCCCCGCTTCATGCCTCGCCGATGGACGGATTCGCGCGAAGCGCGGATCTGACGGACTCCCATCCCTCTCCCTCAACATTCGTTCAAGCGTTGCCGCTGTGCGCGAGTTGCGAGCCGCCTGCATTCCCCTCTGCCCCCTCATCGCGGGACACCATAGGTGTGAGCCATCGACTTGGCAACCAAGATCTTCACGAGCACGATGATTGTGCCCGGGTGACACACTCACGTAACGAACTGTTCGTGGAGTGGCACTCAAGCGCCCGCTACTCGCCAGTCACTCGAAGGGGAACGGCGAAGCCGGCGCCATCTCCGCAACGAAGTGCCGCAGGCGCACATCGGCACCGCGGGTGATGCGCAGCGCGGGCAACTTGGCTTTGACCTCGGCCACGTCGAAGGCCACGGCGCCCACGTAGTCCACGTGGCTCTGCGTGTACACGCGACGCGGCAGCGCGAAGCGAACGAGCTGTCGGGCCGGACCATGCTCGCCGAACATGAGCTGGCCGATCTCGCAGGTGCGCACGCCGCCCGCCAGGTACATGGCGCACGCCAGCGACTGCCCCGGAAGGTCCCCGGGCCCGAGGTGCGGCAATGCAGCCCCGGCGTCCACGTACACCGCGTGGGCCGCCGCCGGCGTCACCACTGGAAAGCCCGCCTCGATGAGCGAGCTCGCCAGGTAGCCGGACGCCGCGAAGCGATACTCGAGATACGATTCGTCGAGCACCTCGTGAAGGCCCTGCGCGAGGGCCTCGAGATCGCGCCCGGCCAGGCCGCCGTAGCTGGGAAACCCCTCGGTGCGGATGAGATCGACCCGCAGGTTCTCGGCCAGCGCCTCGTCGCGCACCGCGAGGATGCCGCCCATGTTCACGATGGCGTCCTTCTTGGCGCTCATGGTGAATGCGTCCGCGAGATCGAACATCGCCCGCGCGATCTCCGGCAGCGGCCGCTTCTGGTACGCGGGCTCGTCCTGCTGGATGCGATAGGCGTTCTCGGCGAAGCGGCAGGCGTCGAGCACGAGCATCACGCCGGCCTTCCGGCAGCGCTCCGAGACGGCCGTGAGGTTGCCGAGAGAAACAGCCTGCCCGCCCACCGTGTTGTTGGTGGCGGTCATGACCACGAAGGCGATGCGGTCGCGGTGCGCCTCCATGGCGCGGTCGAAAGCCTCGAGGTCCATGTCGCCGCCGAACGGACGATGCGCCGTGAGCGCGTCGGCGAGGCTCAGATCGATGCCCCGGGCTCCGCCCGCTTCGACGTTGGCGCGGGTGGTATCGAACAGCCCGTTGGACAGCACGACCTTGCCCTGCAGCGGCACCACCGAGCACAAGATGCGCTCCGCCGCCCGCCCCTGGTGCGTGGGGAACACGAACGGCATCCCGGTCAGCCCCTGCACCGCGTCCTGGAAGCGGAAGAAGCTCTTGGCCCCGGCGTACGACTCGTCGCCGCGCATCATGGCCGCCCACTGCTCGGCGCTCATGGCGCCGGTGCCGGAGTCGGTGAGCAGATCGATGATCACGTCGTCGGCCCGCACCGAGAACAGGTTGTAGTGGGCCGCCTCCAGAATGCGCCTACGCTCGGAGGGCGAGGTCATACGGATGGGCTCGGTGACCTTGATGCGAAAGGGCTCGATGATGGGGCGGCGCTTCATGCGCGCGCGATAGGCAAGTTGCATGCTCGCCGCAGCGGACCGACGAATTTGCGACTGCGCCCCCGCAAGGCGCGCACGCCGCGCAAGCCATTCGCGAGGCGCGCGAGGTAGACCGCCCCGCTACGGCCCCATTGGCCGGCATGGGCGCGTTTCGTTGCGGGTTCCGTCGATTTGAATGCGCTGCGCGGGAGCGTCGTCCCAGGAAGAGTGAAACACGCTCGCTCCCTCTCGGCCCTGGCTCTTGCGCTCACGTTCACCGCAGCGGCGGGCCCGGCCCACGCACGCAACTGGTTCTGCGAGAACAGCAAGGGCAGCTACGACTGTTGGGGCGCCCGCTACGGTATCCCCGCGCTCCAGGAGCGGCTGGCGAACCCGAAGGAGAACCAGTCGCGCACGGACGTCGCGAAGGAGCTCGGTCTTCTCTACGCCACCGAAGCGGCGCCCTCGCTCCGCGCCGCCCTCGCCACCGAGACCGATCCCTGGGCCAAGGCCGCCATCGCCGCCGCCCTGGTGCGCATCGGCGACACTGCGAGCGAAAACGATGTGGTGCGCTTCTGTCACGAGGTCGAAGGCAAGGTCTCGTCCGCCTGGGAGACGTGCTTCGACGCGCTGGCCGACGCCGGCCGCGGCCGAGCCTACGCCCTCGACATCGCGCAGCGCATCGCCCCGCCGTTCACGAGCTGGGGCGACACGCTGGCCCGACGGGTGATCCCGGTGCTGGTGCGCGAGCACGTGACCGAGGCGCTCCCGATCCTCCGCCGCTGGGGCGCGCATCCAGATGCCGCGAAGTCACCGCGCGGCGACGGACCGTGGGGCACGCCGCCGGACATGCGCGATCACCTTTTCGGCGCCATCCAGGGCGCGCGCATGCGACTCGGCGACGAGGCCCTGGCGGCGCAGGTGCGCGGTCCGCTGGGCACGCCCAATGCCGTGGTGCCCGCCTATCCGGAGCACTGGGTCGCCGGCCTCGGCAGCTCCGAGGGCGACATCCCCGCGCTCGCGCGCTTCGCCAGCTCCACGGCGCCGGAGTCGCGCGAAGCCTACGACGGCATCGATCGCCTCATCGCCGTGCTGGGCAAGCGCACCGACGCCGCCGCTCGTCGGGGTGAAGACCTGCTCCGTACGCGCCTGAACGCGCTCACCGCGCACCGGGAGAACCGCGAGCACATCCAGTTCGAAGCGCGCATGCTGGCGCGTCACCACGCGTCCCTCGCGCGGCTCGGCGTGGCGGCGAGCCAGAAGCGACTCCTCGAGCTGGCGGTACCGGAGGAAAATGGACGCATCACCACGGTGATTCCCTACGTCGCCGCCGAGCACGCGGTGCAGATGAAGCTGCCGGGCGCAACCGATGCGGCCGCCACCATCCTGCTCGCGGCGCGACGCGGTATGGACATGCGCCAGTGGGAGAGCGTCCGCGCACTGGTACGCGCCATGGAGGAAGCGGGCGACGTGCGCTACGCCATCGGGCTCGCGGTGGGGCACCCCATCGTCCGCGAAGAGGCGCTGGCCTTCTTCGCACGCCACCCCACCGACGCCGCCTGCGCGGAGTCTGCCAAGGCCAGCGTGGCCGCCACCGAGGAGGGCTCCGACGCCGCGCTCCTGGCCCTCACCCTGCGGCCCACCGAGGCCTGCGATGCAGCGCTCCTCGGCATCGCGCAACGCAGTGACGCGAGCCCACGAACGCGCGCGGTCGCGGCCGAGGCCCGGGTGCTCCTCCGCGGCCCCGATGAAGTGCGCTGGCTCGACGCCATTGCCGAAACCGACCAGACGCGACTCGTCAAGCAGACCGGCGCCCGCATGGCGATCCTCTTCCGGGGCCGACGCCCCCGCGCAGAACGCAGTCAGTAGCCGTCAAGCCACTGGCGCTGCCGAGACCACCAGATCCGAGGCGAGCGACGGAACCTTGGCGACCAGCGCGTCGAGGCGCCGGAGCAGCCCCGGAAATCGCTCGAAGGACGATCCGTGCATGCGCAAGACGCGGAACCCGTGGAGCGCCAGGAGATCGCGCAGCGCCGCCGGGTGGAAGATGCGCACGTGCCCCACCGGCCGCTCCTGGAGCTTGAAGCGCTTGAGGGGCCCCACGCCCACCGACCCGCTCTCGTTCGACATCTCCACGAACAGCGGCTGCACCCCGCACAGCATCAGCGCGCGGTTGTACCATGCGAACAAATTGGGTGTAGAGAGCACGAGGAGGCCACCCGGGCGCATCACCCGGCGCACGTGCCGCAGGAACGTATCGGGGTCGAGCAGGTGCTCCAGCACCTCGCCGGAGTACACCACGTCGAACACCGCGTCCTCGTAGGGCAGGCCGCGATTCAGGTCCGCCTGCCGCAGCGCGGCCCGGCTCGGTTGCCGCCCCTCCAGCCGGTCCTGGGAGAAGTCGACGCCGTCCAGCGCGAGCGCCGGGAAGGCCGCGTCGACGAAGGAGAGGAAGGTGCCGTCGCCGCAGCCGGCGTCGAGGAGCCGAGGTGGGCGCGCCCCGGGCGTGGTGACCGCCCGCCCCGCCGCCGCTGGGTGTGCGCGGATCTGCGAAAGGGCGATCGCCTCTCGTGCGAAGGGAATTCGCCGTGTTTCGCGGATACCGGCATAGTGATCCACCAGGTCCATGGGGGGAAGATTTAGCCCGTTACACCGTAACTATCGAGAGTTCCTGCAAGTGGTTGCAGGTGCCGGCAAAACCCTGCCGGCAGCAGGTCCGTCGATTCCGCCTCCACCACAAGATTTTGCCCATGCTTCAACTTGGCCAGCGAATTGCTTATAAGACGACCATGACCGGTCGCTTCGCCTTTGCAGCTCTGCCATTCGGCTTCTGCCTCCTCGTCGTGGGCACCGCCCCCGCGGCTCCGCCGGTCGTGGGCGGCCCGACCATCGTGACCGCGCACCTGGGCACTGCCACCAGCGCGACCACCGAGCCGACGGCCAACGGGGCGTGCGCCGAGGGCATGGTCGAGGTCGAAGGCGAGTACTGCGCCGAGGTGCTGCAGGTCTGCGCGAAGTGGGCCGGCAAGGACGGCGAGAAGCGCGATCGCTGCGCCCAGTTTCGCAAGTCCGCCCGCTGCGTCGGCGGCCCCGGCTCGGTGAGCAAGAAGCACTTCTGCATCGACAAGTTCGAGTTTCCCAACCGCCCCGGTGAGAAGCCGGTGGTGGCGGTCAACTTCGAAGAGGCGCGCGACCAGTGCAAGGCCGTGGGCAAGCGTCTCTGCGGCAGCGAGGAGTGGACCGTGGCCTGCGAAGGTCCGCAGCACCTCCCCTACCCGACCGGCTTCTCCCGCGACACCAACGCCTGCAACATGGATCGCCCGTACATCGAGCCCAACAACAGCGCCTTCGTGAACCCGAAGACCCGCGACGCCGAGCTGGCTCGGGTAGACCAGCGCGATCCCTCGGGCGCCCGCGAAGCCTGCGTGAGCCCCCACGGCGTGTTCGACATGGCCGGCAACGTCGACGAGTGGGTGGTCAACGAGCACGGCTCTGCACGGAAGGCGCCCTACGATAGTGGCCTCAAGGGCGGCTACTGGGGTCCGGTGCGCAACCGCTGCCGCCCCATGACCACCGACCACAACCGCACGCACTTCGGCTACCAGATCGGCTTCCGCTGCTGCAGCGATCCGAAGTAACCCACGCAAAGATTCTGACCATAGCGGCGTAGCGCGGGAACCTTTAGCGGTGAATCGTGGAGATTCAACCGATGAAGACGCGCAAAGCTCGTGGACTGCTCTCGGCGGTAGGCTGTTTGGTACTGGTGGCAACGGCAGCCACCGCTGGGTGTGACGGCGACGATGCCCTCACACCCGCGACGGATGCGGCGCCGAGCGAAGCGGCAACGCCGGAGCGCGACGCCGGGGTGGCCGACGCCGACGCAGCCGCGCCGGAATTCACCAAGGAGGAGGAGGCGATCATCAAGACCCTCGGCCCCCTGCCCGCGGTGCCGGCCGACAAGACCAACGCCTTCGCCGACGTCGCCGCCGCCGCCACGCTCGGTCAGATGCTCTTCTTCGAGAAGAGCTACAGCGGCCCCATCGTGGTGGCCGACGACGGCACCAACGGCGGCCTCGGCGCCATGGGCGCGACCGGCAAGGTCTCTTGTGCCAGCTGTCACGGCGGCGAAGCGCTCGAAGACGCCCGCTCGAAGCCCAACAACACGTCCATCGGCATCGACCGCGGCCCACGCAACGCGCTCGCCCTGGTGAACGCGGCCTACTACCCCTGGACCAACTGGGGTGGCCGCTTCGATTCCCAGTGGTCGCTGGCACCGGCGGTGGCGGAGAATCCCCGCAACATGGCGAGCTCGCGGCTCGCCGTGGCGCACATGCTGTGGACCAAGTACCGCACCGAATACAACGCCGTGTTCCCGGTGCCCCTGGACGCCGCGCTCGACCCCGCGGCCGCCGATGCCGCGCGCTTCCCCGCCACCGGAAAGCCCAAGGCCGCGGTGACCGATCCCGATGGGCCGTGGGAGCTCATGACCGCGGTGGACCGCACCATCGTCAACACCATCGTCGCCAACTACGGCAAGGCCATCGCCGCCTACGAGCGCAAGCTGGTGAGCGGAGGCTCGGCGCTGGACCGCTTCGTGGGCGGCGACGCCAACGCGCTCTCCGCCGACGCGCGGCGCGGGCTGAAGGTCTTCATCGGCAAGGGAAAGTGCGTCTCGTGCCACTCCGGTCCCACCCTCTCCGACGGCAAGTTCCACGCGCTGCTCGTGCCGCAAACCGGTGTGGGCGTGCCGGCCGCCGACCTCGGCCGATTCACCGACGTTCCGCCGCTCCTCGCCAGCCCCTTCAACACGAACGGCGCATTCAGCGACGACAAGACCACCGGCAAGCTCACCGGCCTCGCGCAAGACGCCGCACAGCAGGGCCAGTTCCGCACGCCCACGCTGCGGAACATCGCCAAGTCGGGGCCCTACATGCACGCTGGGCAGCTCGCCACCCTCGACGCGGTGGTGGCCTTCTATGCAACCGGGGGCGGGAGCGCGGGTGACGCGGGCGTGGTGAAAGACCCGGCGCTCCTCCCGCTCACGCTGGTGGGCACCGACGCGGCCGATCTCGTGGCGTTCATGAAGGCCCTGACCGGCGCCGCGATCCCTGCCGATCTGCTGCGCGACACCGCAAAGCCATGAGGGGCAGCGGGCGCGCGCTCGGTCCACGTGTCATAGTGAAGGTTCGGGAGGTGGACGAATGAGCCCCATCGCGCGTGGTGCCGCTGCATGGTTCGTGGTGTCGGTGGCCGCGTGCGCGCAGCCGTACCGGCCGGTTCTACCGAACGAGCCGTACGCGGTGGTCCGCTTCATCCGGGTCTATCCGGAAACGGCGGGCACGCTCGAGGAGACGCTGGCCGTGGATCGCGAGCCGGCGTTCGTGGCGCGGACCGCGGCGCCGGTACCACGCACGCCGCGCGTCGACGAGGTTCGGGTGCGACCCGGCTACCTGAAGCTGTACGCCTCGAGCGCGTTCTTGCGGGAGTACGTCGCGTACGAGACGACGCACAGCTCCACCACCAAGACGCTAGGCTCCGACGTCGAGACCTACGAGTGCGGTACCGAGAGCGAGCGCCGGACCTGCGTACGCCCGGTGCTGCGCGAACGTACCGAGCCGGGGCCGGCGACCACCCGCCCGATCACCAAGACGTCGGCGTCGGAGTCCTGCACCGACGACCTCGGCCTCCATGCCGAAGACGGCCACACATATCTCGTCGAGCTCACCTACAAGGGCGATGGCGCCTGTTCCATCGCCTGCGTCGAGCAGACGATGGGCCCCGACGGCACCGCACGTAGCCTCGCCTGCACGAGCCGCTGAGCGCCGGCGGACTCAGGGCGGGCTCCAGTCGGTCCACTCGATGGAGCTCCCGAGATCTTTTTCCACGCGGACCACCAGCTCCACCTGCGTCGCGAGCTGCGTCTGCAGCGCATCGCGCGCCTTGGGTGCGAAGTCTTTCACTGCGGCGTCGACGGTCTTGGCGTAGACGACGACGCGATACGCGGTCGCCGTGCGCTCGACCTCCACCAGGGCCACGGTGCCGTGTCCCCCTCCCTGTACGCGACTCAGCTTCGGTGCGCCGTGACCGGCGAGCGCAGGATCGCTGCCGCCGTTGGGGAACCATCCCGCGCCGCGGAAGTACTCGGCGACCTTGGAGGCGGCGTCCTTGGGCACGTCCTTGGTGTACGCCACATGACCGTCTTCCCAACCACTGTGGCCGAGCGTCACCACCCCGGCCTGCGGCCCCCTCGCCTTGCTCGGTCCGCCGAGGAACGTACGCAGCACGGCTCCGCCGATGAGCACCACCATCATGAGCACGATCCCCAGCGTCACCATCTTCGTCACCTGCGTGGTGGCGCCCGTCGGCGGCTGCGGCGGGGGCGGCTGGGGCTGAAAGGGCGACTGCGGATACTGCACGCCAGACTCCTAGCGCCGAGCCGCAGCGGAGGGAACTCGGATCTGCCGGCGCGTCCTCGCCATGGGCATTGGGTTCGCCCGCTCGTCGTGTTAAGGTCCGGCCGCCGTCGTGCGTGTGCTTCCTCTTCTGCTTCTCGTGACCACAGGCTGCGCGAGTCTTCCGCCGATGACGGCGCTCGACACGGGTGAGCCCATCGTCGTGCGCCACGCGGCGACCTCGGTCGACATCGCGGAGCGGCCCGGGCAGCCGGATCGACCCATCCTGCACGGCCGCAAGTGGGCCGGCTTTCAAGGCACCGCCGAGCTGGGCGACGAAGATCTGTTCCGTGTCACCGGCGATCCGCGGGTCAAGGACCTGGACGCCCGGCGTCGGCGGGGCGCCGTCCTGAACCCGTTCGCGCTCGCGGCTTCGTTCATCGGCCTGGCGTCGCTGGTGGTGGTCACCCCGCTCATCGACGATGGCAGCCGCACCGTGCCGCTGGTGTTGGGCATCTCGCTCTCCGCCATCGGCATCGTGGGCGCCTTCTGGACCGCCGAAGAATCCCGCGCCAAGCTCCCGCAGACCGACGACGACGAGCGACGCGCACGGGCCTACGCCGAACGCTACAACCGGAAGCTCGTGCCCCCGGCGCCCCCCGCCCCTTCAGCGACCGCACCGGCACCCGCGTCGACCCACTGAACCTACCGGCGGGCGGCGCGGCGACCGCGTAGCACGCTCATGCGCGCGAGATCCGCAGCGGCGCGCATCATGCCGCCGGTGGTCACCTTCGACGCGCCCACGTCACGCCAGGCGCGGAGCGGCTCCTCGTGGATGGCCGCAGGCGCAACCGGAGCAACCCCGTGAACACCGTCGAGCAGCCGGGCCAGGAGCTCCACGTCGAAGGCCCACGCCGACTCGAAGGGTTCGTCGAGCGCGGCCGCCAGGGTGTCGTTCACGCGAAACCACTTGGCGCCGCACTGCGTGTCGTAGATGGGCAACCCCAGTAGCATGGACGCCCCGGTGGCGAAGACGCGGCCCAGGTAGTGACGCACACCGGACCGCTCGATGCGCGCGCCCATGCGCGCCACCCGCGCCCCCATCACCAGGCTCAACGCGGGATCGCTCCGCAGAACGCCGAGGAGCCGCAGCGCCTCGTCCGGCGGCGTCGCCAGATCGGCGTCCAGGTAGCCGGTCTCCGACGCGCCGCGCGCGATCGCCTCGCGCATCCCCTGGCGCACGGCCTCGGCCTTGCCTCCGTTGCGGGCGAGCGTGAGCACCGAAACGCGCTCACCGTGCGCCGCCGCGAAGGCGCTCAGCACCGCGCCGGTCTCGTCGGTGGAGCCGTCATCCACCAGCAAGAGGCGGCAATCGGGCACCAGCGCCCGGAACGCACCGGCGTCGAACCGCTTGGCTTCGTTGAAGCACGGGACCACCAGGAGCGGCGAAGCGAAGGGCACCGAAAAGGCCTACCACGCGCCGAAAGGCCCGTCACGGACGCCAGCATCCGGCCGCCGCGCGACCGCAGCGGTTTACAGGAGGCGCCGAATCGAGGTAGCTGGACGCGTGCGCCGCGTATTCGTGACCACGTCCTATCCGGCCCACGCCGGTGATCCGGCTGGGCACTTCGTGCGCAGCGAAGCCGATGCCGCCGCGGAGACCGACGAGGTGATCGTCGTCGCCCCGGCCGGCGACGGCCGACGGACCCAGCGCATCGAAGGTCGGGTGAAGGTCCTCCGCTTGCCGCACGGCGATGCGCTCGGATGGCCCGGAGCGGCCACCCGCATTCGCGCTCGTCCCACGCGCGCTGTCGGTCTCGCCGGCTATCTCCTGGGCGCCCGTCGGGCAGTGGAATCCCTCGCGCCCGACGCTGTGGTGGCGCACTGGGCCATTCCCGGCGCCCTGGCAGTGGCAGCGGTGAGCCCGTCGGACCTCACGGTCGTTTCCCATGGCGCCGACGTGCGCTTGCTCAACGGCCTGCCCCGCGTGATCCGCGACCAGCTCGTCACGCGGCTTGCTCGCCGCTGCAGCACGTGGCGTTTCGTCTCCGACGCCCTCTACCGGGAGCTCGACCTCGGCCCGGAGGCCGCCCGACAGCTCGCGCGCAAGGTCACGATCCGGCCGAGCCCCATCGTGCTGCCGCCGCTCGCTCCTCCCCAGGATAGCGCGGCGACCGCCCCGCTCTTCGTGTCGGTGGGGCGCCTGGTGGCCTCGAAAAACGTGCATCATGCACTTGAGTACGTGGCGCACACCCACGGGCGCGCCGCGCGATTGGTCATCGTCGGCGACGGCCCGGAGCGGGCGGCGCTCGAACGCAGGGCGGCCGAGCTGGGCGTCGACGCGCACTTCGTCGGCCTGCTCCCACGGCCCCAAGCGCTCCGCTGGATCTCCGACGCAGGTGCGCTGCTCATGGCCTCGACCTCCGAAGGGCTCTCCACCGTGGTGCGCGAAGCCGAATCGCTGGGAACACCGGTGCGCTGGGTCGGTCGCTGAAACGAGGCTCCGCGACGGCACCTTTCGGCGGCGTCGCGGTCCGTTCGGCGTCTACCGGTTCACTGGCCGCGGCGCTGGAAAGCCGGCACGTCCCAGTCGCGCTCGATGGCCTGCTCGAAGTTCGAGTAGCTCGCGGTCTGTCCGCGGGTCGAAGCCGGGGCCGCAGCGGGCATCCGGGTCGAGGCGGGCTGCACGCGAACTTCGCTGGCCGCGCGGCGGGTGGTGAGCGGAATCGGCTCCATGGTGGCGTGTGCCGGCATGGAGGCGCTGCGGGGCGACGGCTGGCCGAGGGTGGCGAAGTTCGGGCGCTGCACGGTCTGCGGCGGAAGGGCCTGGGCCACCGCGGTCTCGCGGGCGATGTTCTCGTGAGCGTCGAAGCCGGTGGCGATGACGGTGACCTTGACGCTCTCGCCGAGGCTCTCGTCGATGCTGGCGCCGAAGATGATGTTCGCATCTTCGTGGGCCTGCTCCTGCACCAGCGAGGCAGCTTCCTGGATTTCGCGCATCTTCAGATCGGGACCGCCCACCACGTTGATGAGGATGCCGGTGGCGCCGTCGACGCTGATGTCGTCGAGGAGCGGCGAGGTGATGGCGATCTCGGCGGCGGCGCGGGCGCGGTTCTGCCCCTTGGCCATACCGGTGCCCATGAGGGCGCGGCCCATGGCGCTCATGACGGTCTTCACGTCGGCAAAGTCGACGTTGACGATGCCGCTCTGGGTGATGAGGTCGCTGATGCCGCGAACGGCCTGGTAGAGCACTTCGTCGGCCTTGCGGAAGGCGTCGATGAAGGTGAGCTCGTCGTCGCCGAGCATCAGGAGCTTCTGGTTCGGGATGGTGATGAGCGTGTCGACCTGCTCGGAGAGCTGGGCGAGCCCGTGCTCGGCACGCCGAGCGCGCTGACGGCCTTCGAAGAGGAAGGGCTTGGTGACGACGCCCACGGTGAGCGCGCCCTCTTCCCGGGCGATCTGCGCGATGACCGGCGCCGCGCCGGTACCGGTGCCGCCGCCCATGCCCGCGGTGACGAACACCATGTCGGCGCCGGCGATGAGCTCCTTGATGCGCTGCGCGTCTTCCATGGCGGCCTTGCGACCCCGCTCGGGGTCGGCGCCCGCGCCGAGGCCGCGCGTGACGTTGGAGCCGATGTTGAGCTTGGTGGCGGCGGCGTTCACGTTGAGCGCCTGCACGTCGGTGTTCACCACGATGAACTCGACGCCCTCGAGGCCGAGGTTGATCATCGTGTTCACGGCGTTGCCACCGGACCCGCCGCAGCCGATCACCTTGATGCGCGCCTGGTACTCCTGCGTCTCGTCCGCGAACTCGATGGAAAAGCTCATGACTATCCTCCAGAGGGTGCACGAAGCCCCTCGACCACTCGAAATGTGTCGACTGCATCGACCGGCGTCGATGCGAGCCACGGCGGCCGTGGCTTCAAAATTTGGCGACGCGCCTCACGCTCGGCTCTCGCCTCGCTGCGCGTCACAACCTTCCTAAAGGTCCCCGAAAAGAAACAAAAGTTTTCGGGCAAGTTTTGGGGGAGGTTATCCTACATATGTCCCATCTATCGGGAATGACGGAGCTAAATGAACTCCTCAACGATGACCTGCAGGCCTTCGGGATCGATGTAGATTTCACCGATCGTGGGGTCGTCGTCGAAGAACGCCACCACCGCCTCTACGGCCTTCGGGCGAGGCTTCTTCAGGAGGCGGCTCTCGAGCCGATCGGCCACCTCGTCGAGCAGCACGTCGTCGGCCAGCTCGATAAGCTCTTGCTGAAGCAGGAGCGTGACCAGGAGCTTGGCGGTGCGTGTGGCGTCGGCTTCCGGGTCCTCGGGGACCTCGTCGGCCGGGAGATCCAGGCTCACCGCGCCGGCCTCCAGGCGCGCCACCAGCGGCTCGAAGAACGCCGCGAGCGACGGCGCCTGGTGGACGATGCACTCGCGGTCGTCGAGATCGTCGGGGTACTGCAGGAGCCACACCTGCTCTTGGAGGGAATCGACGCACAGCAGCCACTCGTCGACGTCGCCGGAGAAGTCGCCTTCCTCGTCGATGTCGTCCTCGCCGTCGTCTGCGTCGCCTCCATCGAGCGGAGACCGCAGCGTGACGAAGGGAATCAGCTTGGCGGCCTTGGCGCCGGGGCCCGGTTCGCGGGCACACGTCTCGCCGCCGATGAAGACGTCGTGATCCAGCAGGCGCGCCGCGGCCTGCCCCAGAAAGCGCACCTGACAGCTGCCGCTCTCCACCTCCGCGCGCCACGCCGCTTGGTAGTCCGGCAACAGGAGCGCCGAGAACAGCCCGGCCGCACCGCGCTCTCCGTCGCGCCAGCCGAACAAAACGCCCAGCGTGGGCGGCAAGCCGACAACCTTGGTCGACGGGCGCGCGAGCCGCTCCTCGATGGCGCGCGGCTGCGCGATGACCCACGTGTCGATGCGGGCGAGCAAGCTCTCGAGCGTCGGAGTCGACATCGACGACGAGAATACGTGAATGCATGCCCCGGTCGAGGCTCGTTGCTGGGGAAACGGCACGGCGCGCCACCTGCGGCAGCCGAATTGACGTGGCATCGGCGCCCGCACTACACCTGCTCGCATGCCCTCTCCCTTCGCTCGCGGTCGACTGCTAGGCCCCGTGCTGATCGCGGCCGTCGCGGCCTGCGAGCCGTCGGCGCCCGAGCACACGGCGGCGAAGCTCGAGTGCCTCCGAGGGTGCGCGAGCAAGAAGGACGCGTGCATTCTCGGCGCGCAGACTGCCCCGCAGATACGGCAATGCGACGAGCAGAATCAGACGTGCGTGGAAAGCTGCCCACCGTGAAGGGTCGCCGGATGGGCGCTGCCGCGGCCATGGCGCTGCTCGGGAGCGGCTGCGTGAGCGCCTACAAGCCGCCGACCATGGCCGCGCCGCACGCGGTCCTGAAGCTGCGGCGGACGTACGATAGCCGGGCTGGTACGACCCTGCGCGAAGAGGCGTTCGTGGACGGGCACCCCGCGTTCCACGCGCAGGACTCGGCGGAGACCGCGCAAGCCGCCCGGACCGATGCGATCCTCGTCCACCCGCGAACCGCGGAGCTCCGCATTGCCACGGCCTTCTTCCACACCGAGATGCGCGCGGTGCAGGAGACCTACAGCGTTCAAGTCCCGTACACGACGACGGAGACGTACAACTGCGGCTCCGGCACCTCGTACCAGACGTGCACGCGCATGGTGACCCAGTCGCGCACCGAGACGCGCTTCCGAACCGTGATTCGCCCGGTGGAGGTGAGTGACGGCTCCTGCGCTGCGGCGCTCTGGATCGCGCCGGCCAACGGCCGTGCCTACCTGCTCGAGCACGAATTCGTGCAAAACGGGCTCTGCCGCGTGGCGTGCTTCGAGCAAACGGCGGGCGCGGAGCCGGGAACGTTCACGAATCGGCCCTGCCCCGTGCCCTCGCCACAGGACGTCCAGAAGGCCCTGGACGACCGCTAACGCCCCCGCGCGCCGCTCAGAAAGCCGCCTTGAGCCACTCCCAGAGCTTGGACTTGGGAGCCTTCTCGCCCGACGCGAGAGAGGCGGCAGCGGCCGCGATGGCGGCGTGCTCCTTCACCTGGTGCGGCTGCACGCGAATGATGGAGTGCGAGGGCGCCTGCTCCCGGGCGACCGCCTCGGCCAGCGCGTGCGCGCCGTACTTCACGAGGCCCACGCCGGTGGCGTGCTGTGGCCCGTTCACGAGCTGCGTGATGCCGCGAACGCCGGCCGGGAAGCCGATGCGCACCGGCATTCCCAGGATCTCCTCGGCGAACTCCGGCATGCCCTCGAGGAGCACCGCGCCCCCGGTGAGGACCACGCCCGCGGAGAGCTGCTCCAGGAGGCCGGTGTCCTCGATACGCTTGCGGATGACCGCGAAGATCTCCTCCACGCGCGGCTCGATGATGTCGGCGAGAATGCGCCGCGGAGCGCGACGCGGCGGGTGGCCGCCGACGCCTGGCACTTCCACCTCTTCGTCGCTGCCCACCATGCGCGCGAGGGCGCAGCCGCTCATGCGCTTGAGCCGATCGGCCTCGGCCATGGGCGTGCGCAGGCCCGCCGCCACGTCGTTGGTGATGTTGTTGCCGCCCACCGGGATCACGCCGCTGAAGGCGATACCGCCGTCGACGTACAGGAGCAGGTCGGTGGTGCCGCCGCCGATGTCCACCACCGCGACGCCGATCTCCTTCTCGTCGTCGGAGAGCACCGCTTCGGCGCTGGCCAAGGGCTCGAGCACCACGTCGGCCACGGCCAACCCGGCGCGCTCGCAGCAGCGAACCACGTTCTGGACGCAGCTGGTTGCGGCGGTCACCAGGTTCACCTTGGCACCCAAGCGTACGCCGCTCATGCCGACCGGATCGCGGATGCCGTCCTGAGCGTCGACGATGAACTCCCGGGGCAGCACGTGAAGAATCTGGCGGTCTGCGTCCACCGGAATGGCGCGGGCGCCCTCCAGGGCTCGCTCGACATCGGCGCGGGTCACCTCGCCACCGGCGATGGCGGCCACGCCGTCGGAGGTCTGCGAACGGATGTGGCTTCCGGCGACGCCGGCGTACACCGTGCGAATTTCCACGCCGGCCATGGTTTGCGCGCTCTCGATGGCGTCGCGGATGGACCGCACCGTCCAGTCGATGTTGGACACGATGCCCTTGCGGAGGCCGCGGCAAGGTACGGTCCCGACCCCGAGGATCGTGATGCCGTCTTCGCCCACTTCTCCGACGACGGCGCTCACTTTCGTGGTGCCGATATCCAGACCGACGACGATTTCGCCCTGCGCTTCGTTGTTCATCCTACCGATCGGATCGCACGGTCCGGCCCCCCGGGCCAAAAAAGTGGCGCAAACGCCCCCGGATCCTCGGCATCCGCGGGTCCACTCCGGGCTACAATCGAGCCGTGCTCCCTCGATTTCGCGCGCTCTTTCCCGCTCTCGCGCTGGTCGTCACGGCGTGCGGCGCTTCGGATCCCGGAGCGCACCCGCTGGCCCCGTCGAGCCCCGCCCTCGGGGGCCCGAGCTCGCCCTACGTTCTCCCGACGGCCGAAGGGACCACCCGTCGCACCACCCCGGCGCCAAGACCGGAAGCCAACTTGCCGGAAGAGGCGCGCCTCGACGGCTATCAGCTGGTCTTCGAACGGGTCGCCTGGGACTACGTGACGCCGAGTCCCACGGAGCAGCCGGTGGAGCTCAAGAACGGCAACTTCGGCGTGCTCAGCTTCGGCAGGCGAGTCATCGTGGATGGCAAGGGCGCGCGCATCGTCGACCGCCAGGAAGACCCCGAGCTCCAGGGCGTCGTCATGGTGCCGGAGCACGCCGGGGGCGGCTTCGTGTTCGTGGGCAAGGGCGCCTCGGCCTACGCCAAGACGTTCGATGGACCGCTCACGCCCCTCGAGGCCACCGGCAAGGGCAGCGGCGTATCCGTGTTCTTCGGGGCGCACGAGGCGCTCTTCATCGACTCGCAGCTCACCGCCGGCGACGACGAGGACGATCCACCGGAGACCTATACCTACGTCTCGCTCACCGATGGTCACGCCCTGCGCTTCCCGCTGGGGAGCGTGCGAAACCTCACCGGAACGCCGTCGGGGAAGACGCTGGCCCTCTCCCGCGACGGCGAGCTGCTCTACGCGGACGGCCCCCAGAAGCCCTTCCGCAAGCTGGATTTGCCGCGCGCGCGCCAGATCGACAGCGTCGCCGAGGCGTTCGTGGTGAGCGACGACCAGGGCACGTACACGCTCGACCCGACGGTGGACCGCGCAGCGATGGTGGCCGCCACGTTCCCACGCCGCTGGGGCAAGACCCATCATCCGCAGCAGGGCTACACCACGTACCTCCAGGGGCGGCGTCTCGACGATGGGACCGTGGGCGCCTTCCAGGGCAGCGAGCTGTCGCTGCGCGACCGCCAAGGCAACGAGCTCCCGCAGAAGGCCACGCCGGTGCACGGCGTCGCGCAAGACCGCTACTGCGAGTTCGTCGGCCAGGACGGCCCGCTCTTCTTCTCGTGCAGCACAGACAAGGCCACCACGCTGCACCTGCTCGATCCGGTGAGCCGCGTGGGAAAGATGGAGCGCGCGTTCCCCCGCGCGAAGGACGCGTCGGCGCTCTCGCCCATCCCCGGCCCCACCGGGCTCCCGGCGATGCGCGGCCGATGCACCGGTGAGGACTCCTCGGTGGACGTCTGCATCCGGGGCAAGGACGGCGTTTACCGCGAGCTCCACTTCTTGCCGGCTCTCCGCGCGCTGGGCTTCGTGCATCCGGACACTCCGGTGGACTCGATCCGCTACGCGGCTTCCAACGGCACCATGGCGGCCAGCGACGACGGCCGAGCGGCACTGCTCCTGCGACGCGACGAGCAACTGTACGTGGTGCTCAGCGACGGTCGCTCCCGCGTGTTCCCGCTCACGGCGTTTCCGCGGCGCATGCGCGCAGCCTTCCACGGGCGCGGGGAGCTCGCCTGGCTGATGGGCGATACGGTCTACGGCTTCATCGACGGCGACGCCACGCGCTATCCGCTTCGACGCACCTACAAGAAGGCCTCGTCGATGCCGAAGCGCGCGGTCGCCTTCGCCCTCCCGATCAGCGGGGAGCCCACCGCCGTGGAGTACGACGGCTTCGTGGCCCGCGCAGGGTCGCGCATCTTGCGCATCGGCGCCGACGGCCGCTCGCTCCTCGAGTCACTGGATCTGGGGCGCACCTTCCGCACCGTCCCCGCCCCTCCCGGCCTGGCCATCACCGCCGCCGAGTACGAGGCCTCGCGCCAGGACTTCTGCACCGAGCTGGTGTGCCGCATGGGTCCGTGGATTCGCACCGGCTGGAGCAACACGCCGAAGGCTCCCTAGCCCGGCCGCTACCGCATCCGCACCACGACCCGCTCGGGCCGGGCGTCGTTGTCGAGAAGAATGGCGTCGACCTTGGCGCCGCGACGTTCGGTCTCCCGCAGCACCCGCGACGCCTGCTCGAGCTTCCGCCGGAACGGGGCCTGCCCCAGCTCCAGCGTGATGGCGGTGTGCCCCACCACCATCGACGTGGTCCCGTCCTTCTTCAAGTGCACTTCCTGGAGCGGGTAGCGCGGCGCGAAGTCGGTTTCATTGTATTCTGCAGCCAAGTCGAGGGCGCGCTTGACGTTCTTCTCGGCCCCCTTGCGATCGTCGGTGAGCTCGTCCATCTCGACCCCGGTGACGATCGGCAGGTCGGTGGGGTCGCCGGCCTCGAGGCGCTTGAAGATGACGCCGTCGCGGGTCGCCAGGTAGGTATCACCCAGGGCCACCAGAGCCGCCGCCTTGCGCTCCTTGACCTCGATGTCCACGGTGCCCGGGAGGCGCCGCGTCACGTGGGCCTCGACGATCCACGGATCGGCCAGCAGCTTGCGGCGCGCCGTCTCCGGATCCACCGCGAAGATGTTGTCGCCCTTGCTGGTGCCCGCCTGCTGCAGCACTTCGGCGGGGGTGCGCTTGCTGGCGCCGTGCACGGTCACCTCGCTCAACGCGAAACGCGGGCTGGTGCGCACGTACTGGCGCGCGCCCAGCGCGACGCCGAGACTGATGGCGAGCGCCAGCGCGATGCCCCCCGTGGTGCGGAGCGCGCCGAGCACTTTCTGCCCGCGCGTGGGGAGCGTGCTCGGCGCCGAGGCGGGTGCGCCCTGCCCCTTGCGGACGCTCTTGCCGGTGGTCGCGGGGGCGACCTCCGTCGCGCTGCTGGGCCGGGTCTTGCGGTTGGGCGCGTTCATCCGGCGCTCCCCAGCTTCGCCACGAGCTCGCGAGCCGAGGCGTTGATGTCGCCGGCGCCGAGCGCGATGACGATATCGTTGGGACGCACGATGTCGAGGAGCGCCTGTCCCACGTTCTTCTTGTCGGGAACGTAGTGCACGCCGTGGTGACCGTGCGCGCGAATGGCTTCCGCCAGCGCGTAGCCGTTGGCGCCCTCGATGGGCTTCTCGCCGGCCGGGTACACCTCCGTCACCACCAGCACGTCGGCGTTGTTGAAGGCCCGGGTGAAGTCCTCGAAGAGCGCCTGGGTGCGGGTGAAGCGATGCGGCTGAAAGGCCACCACCACCCGCCGGTCGAAGCCGCGCTGGGCGGCGTCGAGGGTGGCCTCGATCTCCGCCGGATGGTGACCGTAGTCGTCGATGACCATGACGTCGCCCTGGCGACCGTCCTTCTCGAGCTTGGGGGTACCGACCACCGTGAAGCGACGCTGCACGCCGTGGAACGAGGCCACCGCGTCGCGCGTGACGTCCAGGGGAATCTCCAGCTCGTCGGCCACGGCGATGACCGCCAGTGCGTTGAGCACGTTGTGCGCGCCCGGCATGCGCACCGAGAAGGTCCCCAGCGTGTCGCCGCGGTGGGTGGCGTCGAACTCCGTGGAGAGGCCGTTGAAGCGCAGGTTCTTGGCGCGAAAGTCGGCCTGGTGCGACATGCCGTAGGTGCAGATGCGGCGCCCGATGCGGGGCAAGATGGCCTGCACGTGCGGGTGATCGATGCACAGTACACCGAGCCCGTAGAAAGGAATGCGATTGGCGAAGTCCACGAAA
>Ga0075163_10003069_pt1 | contig 22502 bp, 18 predicted proteins | sample JI1023141ADNA_FD_71478 | JGI IMG/M metagenome (GOLD analysis project Ga0075163, IMG submission 71478) | Wastewater effluent complex algal communities from Wisconsin, to seasonally profile nutrient transformation and Carbon sequestration -... | ecosystem: Engineered > WWTP > Effluent > Algae... | reverse complement strand
CACCGAGACGACGGGTTTGTCGGGCGGCGCGGGCACGTACGTGTTCATGGTCGGGCTCGGGCGCTTCGTCGACGGACGTTTCGAGCTGTGGCAAGGCTTCCTGCCGCATCCGGCCGAAGAGAAGACGCTGTTGCAAGAAGTGGCCGACCGCATCGGCGCCGCGTCGGTGCTCGTGTCGTTCTTCGGCAAGTCGTTCGATCGACATCGACTCGAGGACAAGATGCGCCTGCACGGAGTCGTGCCGCCGTTCGAGCGCACGATTCACCTGGACCTCTACCACCCGCTGCGGCGCGCGCACCGCGGCAAGTTCGAGAACTGCCGCCTCAAGACGCTCGAGCGCGAGCTGGTCGGCGTGCAGCGCGACGACGACCTGCCCGGCAGCTTCGCGCCCGCCGCGTGGTTCGATTTCCTGGCGAAACGCCCGCATCGCCTCGAAGGCGTGTTCCGCCACAACGCCGACGACGTGCTGAGCCTGACGACGCTGTGCGCGCATCTCGCGCGCCCGTGAGCACGGTGCGCGCACCTCGCGCGGACCTGATCGCGCGGGTCCGGTCGGTCTCCGGTTGCTGGCTCGTGGTAGAACCACGATCTTGAACGTCCAACTCGCACACTTGCTTTCGTTGGTGGCGCACGCGCGCGCGCGACGAATCGACCCGACGCTCGGCGGCGACGCCGCCTATTGGAATGAGCACTCGACGACGAAACACGTGAAGTCGGTTCGATTTCGCCGCGAGGGTGTGCTTGGAGGGCTGTCGCCCGTGAAGCTCAGCGGAATGGGCACGCCCCGGTGGATGGCGACCATCCCGTCGACCGCCGACGTCGTTGCCGTTCGACTCGAGGTGACGATGACTCATGTCCGGATGTCGGACGGCTCGGTTTGCACCTTCGCCGGCCCGAGCGAGGGCATCCTGATCTCAGGGCCTCGACACTCGCAGATGTGGACCGCTCATTGGAGTTCGGCCGAGGATCGCGGCCAGTCGACGGTCCTATCGGTCGTGTACTCCGCCGACTCCGTTCCGAACCGCTCCATCGACAATCCGTCGATCGACCTTGCGAGCGAGTTGCTCGACGAGGCACTCCGGGACATTCGCGCGTTCGCCGCCGAGCAGGACTTGTCGTCCTGGCGTGAGACGTTCGATGCGGCCAGGGAGGCACTTCGAGCCGACCACCCCACCATGCCCTACCACCACGACATCCTGCCTTCGCACGGATACACACTCGAGGCTCGCCAACTTCTCGCAGCAGCCGTGACCGGCTACGTGTTCGGCGGGATGGGGTCGTGGAACGATCGGATGTACTACGACGAGGAGCGCGCGCTGCGCTTCTCCATCCTCACCGAGAGCCTGAGGAGAGCCGTCGAGAGCGGCGTGATGGTCGCCGTGAACCGCGGGGACGAAGCGAGCGCCCACTGACTCGGTTCGTGTGCGTGGTATGAGCACGATGCCGACGTGGTTGTTTCGGCGAGCTTCGACCGCTGGCCTGTCAGTGGCGCAAAGTAACTGACGTGACGACTCGGCGCGAGGTAGCGTGCGGCCAGGTTGGGTGCGCTTGCGGTTCGTCGCGCGCGCTCGGACCCAGGGCGAACTTCGAAACACGCGCGAGTTGATCTCGCGGAGGTACGTGATGAAGAGCGAAACCAAGCCGCACGACGATGATCTCGGCCGCGGTGACGTCCTGGACTCCACGGACGCGACGGAACACGAGTGCCACCATGCGGGTCCCGTGCCGTGGTGGGACGATCCGGCCAACATCCCGTTGTTGCGGCAGTTGGTCCAAGAGGCGCTCGAAGACGAGGCTGCAGGTCGCATCGTGGACGGTCCGGCGGCGTTTCAGCGGTTGCAGCGTGGCCTTCGCCGACGCCGATCGTCTCCGGGGTCGAAGGGGCGGCCGAGCTCCGATGGCCCTCGAGCATCTTGAGCACTCGGGGGAAGTCGCATGAACTTGGACCTCACCACACGACAGACCGAGATCGTCCTTCAGAAGCTGCGAGACGGATCGCACGCATCCGTTTCCGACGTGATCGACGAGGCGCTACGACTCCTCCTGATCGAGAGCGAATGGAAGCGACACGCTCGACAGATGATCCTCGAGGGGGTGGAGGACTTTCGAGACGGCCGTCGCATCGACGGTGCCCGCGCGGTGGAGGACATTCGTCGCAAGCTCGACCTTCGGCGTTCGTCGGAGAAGGAGTGATGAGTCGTCGGTACGACCTCAGTCCTCGTTTCGGCGCGGTCTCGATCTCTTCGCCCGCACGCTAGCCGCCCGACCGCGTGCTAGTCGCGCGATCGCGCGTGCACCGACCGCGGATGTCGTGCGAGGTGCATCGCGATGCCGGCCGGCAGGGCTTGCGTCTCGGCCTCGAACACGCGCGCGGCCAGGGTGTCGGGCGTGTCGTCGTCCTTCACGTCGACGGCGCGCTGCAGCAGGATCGGGCCGGCGTCGTATTCGTTCGTGACGTAGTGGACCGTGCAGCCGGTCACTTGCACGCCGCGCGCGAGCACGGCCTCGTGCACCTTGTGACCGTAGAAGCCCTTGCCGCCGAACGCGGGCAGCAGGCTCGGATGGATGTTCAGCACGCGCCCGAGCCAACGATCGGGGATCACGAGCAGACGTAGGAACCCGGCCAAGACGACGAGCTCGGCGCCCACCGCGTCGACCGCCGCGAACGCGTCGCGCGAGAAGTCGGCGGGGGAGAGCTTGCGATCGGGATCGAGTACGACGCTCGGGATTCCGAGTCGCGCGGCGCGCTCGAGCGCGAACGCCTTCGGCGTGTTCGACACGACGAGGGCGATGCGCGCGCGCAAGCGACCGGCCGCGATCTCGTTCGCCAGGTTCTCGAGGCTCCGACCGCCGCCGGACACGAACACGGCGATGCGCGGCGACTCGTTCCGCGACGATTCGTCTTCGTGCTTCATCTTCGTCCTCGCGGCGACGTGGTGGTCGCGCGACGTGCGTTCGACGCCGAGGCTCGTACGAAACTCACGCGCGTCGTCACGCTTCCTCGATGCCCAGCTCGCTCGCGGCCTTCGCCAGGTCGGGCGACAGCGACGCGATCAAGTCCTCCAGCGCCGGCGCCATCGCGTCCGCGTTGCGCACGATCGCGCCCACGTCGCCGATGCCCTCGCCTTGGTCCGTCACGCACACGATCGAGAGCATCGCCAATCCCGCGTGCGCCGACGCGAGCAACGGCGTCGCGAGCCCTTGCACCGCCACGTCGGCGCCCGCGCGCGCCCAGAACGCGCGCTCGGCCGGCGTCTCGAGTGCCGGGCCCAACGTGCAGGCCACGACGCCCTCGATGACGGGGACGCCCAACTTCTTGCCGCGCTTCATCGCGCTCTTGCGCAGCGATTCGAGGTGCAGACGCGATTGATCGGGGAACAGCGGACCGAGCTTCGACTCGCCCAACCCGATCAGCGGCGTGCGCCCGGACAGGTTGATGTGATCGCTGACGAGCACGATCGAACCCGGCTCGATCTTCTTCTTCGTGTCGAGCGCCAGTCCGGCCGACACGTGCACGCACACGGGTGCACCCGCCGCGGCCGCGAGCCAACACGGATAACCGCGCACCCACGGCTCCTCGCCGAACGGTTGGTGCGAGCCGTGCTCGGGCGGACCCGGCGCGTCCTCGACGATCCACACGGGCGTCTCGCCCAGCATGCCGGCGTTCAGCAGCGTGTCGCGCCACGGACCGGGCACTCCCTTGACGCGGCCGAGCGGCACGCGCGCGGCCTTCGTCAGTCGACTCGGGAGCATGCCCAATCCGGTGGAGAGCAGGATGAGGGCGTCGGGACGCGGGATGTTGCGCGTCGCGATCTCCGCGACCGCCGGGCCCACCGCTTCGTCGAGTGTGCAAGTCGTCGTCATGTCGGCTTCTTCTTCGTGTCGCGCGGGGTCGTCGCGTCGCCTCGCGTACGGGGAGGCGTAGTGGGTCGTGTGTTGGGAGGCGTGTTGGGAGCCGAACGGCGCGCAGCGCGTCGCGCGGTGAGCTCCTCCGCCTCGCGTTCGATCTCCTCGAGCCGCGCCGCGACGCGCGCGAGCGGCAGCTCGAGTTGGAACACCTTCTGTCGCGACGTCGCGCCGGACACGTGCGTGACCTGCGCCGGTCGCAGCTGGAAGAGGCGCGCCAACTCGGCCGCGATCTCTTCGTTCGCGCGCCCGTTCTCGGGCGGCGCCGTGACGGCGATCTTGGGCATGCCGTTCCACAGGCCCGCGAAGCCGCTGCGTCGCGCTCCCGGTTGCGCGCGCACCGTCAGGCGCGTCGCGGCGCCGTTCGACGCGGGTTGCAGGGCGGCGCTCGCGTCCATCGTGGGCCCCGGACTCACTTCGAGCCGTCGATCGGCTGACCGTTCGACAGGAGTCGCACGAGCAGCGTGCCTTGGTAGTCGGTCAAGAGTCGCTCGATCACCGCGATCGAGCCCGACCATTGGCCGTCGGTGGCTTGACGGAGCGCCGTCGCGAGCTGTCCGGCCGCTTCCGTCTCCTTCGCGATCTCGTCCTTGCCCGCGTTGGCGCGCGTGGACCACTGCGCCGCGGTCGTGAAGGCCTCGAGCAGGTCGCGCTGGTTCGCCTCGGTGAAGTTGGCCTTGCGCTGGCCGTCGAACATCTTGGCCGCCAGGTCGACCGCCTCGACGCACGCTTGCATGCGCACGAGCGCAGCGATCCCGTGCAACTCCTCGGCCGTCCATTCGCGATTCAGGCGCTCGAAGAAGAGCTTCGAGAGCTCCTTCGTGTTGCCGCCGAACGCGGACCAGGGGACGTGATCGGCCGCGCCGTTCTCGCCGTCGAAGAGCAGACCACTCGCGTCGGCGCCGGTGGCGTTGCGCGTCACGACCTTCTTCTCGCGCGGATCGTTGAAGCTGCGTCGACGCCACGTGCCTTCGCGGCACTCGCGCGCCAACGTGTCGAGCACGACACGCGCGCGTTCGCAATCGGCCACGAGTCCCGTCACCAGCGCGAGGCTCTGCTTGCCGCCCACGTTGGGCAACAACGACTCGAGACGGGCCTTCGCGGCCGCGAAGTCGAGCGAGCGCAGCTCGCGCTCGAGCCCCGCGGCCCCGCCGAGTCCCGCCGCGATCGCGACCGCGTCGTCGCGCTCGCGCCGACGCTCGAACACGTCGCGCGCCGATTCGATCGTGCGCAGACGTTCGCGCGCGGTGCGGCCTACCTCGAACAGCTCGGAGACGCCCGCCGGCGCCTCGCCCAGCTGGTACTCGGGCAGGTCGAACAGGGGCATGAGTGCTTCGAGTTGCGCGCGCCCGCCCTCGAAGTCGCCCTTGTCGAGCTTCATGCCCGCTTCGGACATCATGCGTTGGGCGTAGATCACGGCGCCGCGCGACACGATCGTCTCGAGCGTCTTGCGCGCCTCGACGAAGTCGGGGTCGTCGCGCAGCGCGGCCTGGCCGTCGACGGCGCGCATCGCGAGGAACGACAGCCCCGGGTGCGGCGGATCGTCGTTCAACTTGGCGGCCGCGCGCATCTTCTCGATGACGGCGTCGATGCCCGAACGTCGCGCCGCGCGTTCCGCCTCGGCGCTCACGATGTCGTTCGTGATGCCGTCGGCCTTCTCCAGCGCTTCCGTCGCGGCGCTCGTGCCTTGGTACTGCGCCGCCATCGAGCGCAACGCCTCGCGGCGCTCGTTGGGGGACATGGGCTTGCCCATCACCTCGAGCAACGCGAGCTTGGCGTTGGCCTCGAAGAGCTGGAGGTCGCGATCGTCCTTGTCGCGCGGCTTGTCGCTGCGCGCGGTCTCGGGCTTCGTCGCGGGGGTCGTGCCCGTAGCCGCCGTGTCGGGATCGGTCGCGCCGTGCGGACTCGTGCCGGGACGAGGCGTGCCCGTCGTGTTCGTGGGGCGCTTTTGAGGCTCGTTCGACTTCTGTCGTTGCTCGTTCCAGTACCAGGCACCCGCGCCCAGCCCGAGGAGGAGCACGACCGCCACGAGGCCGCCCTTCGAGCCGCGCTTCGTCGTCGCGGCGTCGGGCGGTCCGCCGGCTTGCAGCGAGACGGCGCTGGCGCGCGACACGTCGCGCAATCGCTCGACCTCGCGCAGCGTCTCGGCGGCGCCGGAGAAACGCTGCGACGGCTCCTTCTTCATGAGTCGATCGACCAGCGCCACGACACCGTCGGACAGCTGCGGCGTCGACTCGCGCATGGGCTTGGGCTCGTCGCGCAGCACGGAGCGCACGATCTCGCGCGTGTCCTTGCCCTCGAACGGCGTCTTGCCCGTCAACAGGCGATAGGCGGTCGCGCCCAACGAGTACAGGTCGGTGCGCGAGTCGACGCGCTCGCCTCGCGCCTGCTCGGGCGCCAGGAAGTGCGGCGTGCCGAACACCTTCTTGTCGCCGCCCGTCGCTTCCTCGCTCTCGACGTGCGTGGCGAGACCCAGGTCGGCGATCTTGGTCGCGCCGACGTGGTTCTGCATCAGGTTCGCGGGCTTGAGGTCGCGGTGCACGATGCCGCGGCTCTCGGCGTACACGAGGCCCGACAGCGCGTCGCGCAGGATGTCGAGCACCTCGCGTTCCTCGAGCTTCGCGCCGTTCTTGACGCGGTCCTCGAGGTTGCCCTTGTCCATGTACTCCATGGACAAGTAGTGCTTGCCGCCCGTCTCGCCGACGTCGTACACGGTCACGACGTTGGGGTGGTTCAGCGCGGCGGCGGCGCGCGCTTCGGCTTGGAACCGGCGCACGAACTCGCGGTCGGCCTCGAAGCGCGCGGCGAGCACCTTGAGCGCGACCTGACGCGCGAGGCTCTCCTGCACCGCGAGGTACACGTCGCCCATGCCGCCACGGCCGATGCGGCGCTCGATGCGGTAACCCGGCACGGTGGGCAGCGGCGTCGCGCGCGCGTCCTCGCGCGGCGTGGCGGACTCCGCGGTGCTCGGCGTGCTCGACGGCGTGCTGTTCGGTGTCGATTCGACGCGTGGCGCGACGCTCGCGGTCCGCGGCGCGGCGGCGACCGAGAGCTCGGCCGACAGGTCGCCCACCTCGAGCTCCTGCGTCTCGTCGGGGCGCCGCGCGGGCGCGACCTTCGTGTCGGGGCGTTCGGGGTCCACGACGCGCACGACCACGGCGCCCAGCGTGAGCGTGTCGCCCGCGCGCAGCACGGCGGTCTCGACGCGCCGTCCGTTGAGCAGCGTCCCGTTCGTCGAGCCCAGGTCCTTGACCGCGTATCCGCCGGTCTTCGTGCGTCCGATCGCGCAGTGCGCGCCGGCGATGTTCGCACCTTCGACCACGTACCCGGCGAGCTTCTTGTCGCTGCCCACGACCAACACGCCCGAGCGCGGCAGTTCCGCGCCGGGGCGCGTGCTGCCCACGACCTCGAGGAGCAACCGAGCCGGAGTCTTGTCGCTCACGCGTCACCTCCACGGGGTTCCGACGCTCGTCCGTCGTCGTGCGTCGGCACGTCCTCGAACAGCGCGCTGCCCACGCGCACGCAGGTGCTGCCGCAGCGGATCGCGATCTCGAAATCGTCCGACATGCCCATCGAGGTGCGATCGCCGCGCGCGCCCGGACCCGGGGACGTCGAGGTCGGCAACGCGTGCTCGCGCGCGATCCCGGCGAGGCGCGTGAACACGTCCTGCGCCGCCGCGCGTCGCCGCGGTTCGTCGTCTTCGATCAAGGGCGCCATCGTCATCCAGCCGACGTGCGTCAAACGACGCGAGCGCCGCACGGTCGCGAGGGCCGCGTCGAGCTCGCCGGGGTCGAGTCCGGACTTCGTGTCTTCGGGGTACAGCTTCACTTGGAGGTACACGTCGAGGGATCGTCCCACATCCTCCGCGATCCGATCCAGGGTTTCGAGCAGTCGCAGCGAGTCGACCGAGTGAATCACGTCCGCGTGCTCGACGACCGACCGGGCCTTGTTGCGCTGGATGTGTCCCACGAAGTGCCAGCGCGGGCCGCGGTCCGGCGTCGCGAGGCCCCGGTCCGCGAACCAGCGCACCTTGGACTCCAGGACGTCGGTGCGGTTCTCGCCCAGGTCGCGCTGCCCGGCCCGGACCAACTCGGCCGCCACGGCGGGGGACACGGTCTTCGTCACGGCCACGAGCTGCACGTCGGCGGGGTCGCGCCCGACCGAGCGGGCGGCGGCCGCGATCGCTCCGCGAACGCGCTCGAGGTTCCTTTGCAGCGTGGTCGCGAGCACGTCCGGGGCCGGTCCTGGTCGGGGCGACCAAGGTACCCACCCGGGGGGGCGAAGTCACCGGCGCAGCGGGGTCTCGCGCGTCCGTTCGGGGTCGAAGGGCAACTTCGGCGCGCGCGGTTCGCGGCGGCGGGGTTCGCGCTCGAGCCGCGGGTGCTCGAGGCGCAGGACGAGCCGCCGGCGCGTCGCGGGCACCACGCGCGCGGCGTGGCACGGGCGCAGGCCCGCGACCCACACGATCTCGCCGCCCGCGACGACCAACGGGACGCGCGCGCGTCCCTCGCGCGGCACGCCCGCGTCGGCCAAGAACCGCGTCAGGGGTTTCGAGCCCGGCGCGCCGAGACCGTGGAAGCGATCGCCGCGGCGCGGGAAGCGCACGACGAGCGGACCGCGCAGTCGATCGAGGTCGAGTTCGCACGACAAGGCGTCGCGCTCGACGTCCGCGGAGCTCGAGACCTCCCACGTGTCGCCGGCGATCGCGCGCCCGTCGCCCAAGGTGACGCGGCCGGGGATCGCGAGCACGCGCTCCTCGTCGGCGCGGCGCGGGTAGAGCTCGAGTTGCTGCGACGCGCTCGTCGTCGGCGCGACGTCGCTCGCTTCCGTGGTCACGTGGCGCGGCGCGGGCGGCTCGAGATGCAACGCGTCGGAGCGCAGGCGCAGGATCCAGCCGCCACGCAACGCGTGCACGGTCGTGCGCCCGGCGTCGAGGTCGTCGACGAGCCGCGTCAGGACCGCGCGAGCGGGCGCCGCGCCCGTGCCTTCGCACAGGAGGCGCCACAGGACGCGGCGTTGCAGCGCGCGCGGCAACGGCATGAGACGCGCGCGCGCGATCGTGCCGCCGAGGTGCGCGTCGTCCACGCCGCGGCGCGCGGCCGCGTGGGCGGGCGGCGACCAGGTCAAGTCGGCCGTGCGCTCGGCGCAACGCTCCTCGAGCTCCTCGACCGCGCGCCCGAACGCGCGCAGGTTCTCGATCGCCTGCGGTCCGCCGAACTCGAGGAGTCGAGGCACGAGCACGTTGCGCACGCGATTGCGGGCGAAGCGCGCGTCGGCGTTCGAGCCGTCCTCGCGCCACGCGAACCCGTGCGCGACCAGCGCGCGACGCACTTCCTCGCGCCGCAGCGCGAGCAGCGGTCGCACGATCACGAGCGGTTCCTCGCGCGCCGCTCGAGCACGGCCGGCCTCGGCCGTCGCGGCGTTCGCGCGTGCCGTGGGCGTGGCGTGCAGGGCGCCGTCGAGCACGAGTCGACGCTCGAGCCCGCTCAGTCCCTCCATCGCCGTGCCGCGGATCCAGCGCAAGAGCAGCGTCTCGACCGCGTCGTCCGCGTGGTGTCCCGTCGCGACGACGCGCGCGTCCGCGGCGCGGGCTTCGGCGCACAACGCGGCATAGCGCGCTTCTCGCGCGCGGGCCTCGAGCGACGGACCGTCCGGGTCGAGCGCGATCGACACGACGCGCAACGGCACGCCCAACTCGTCGCACACGTCCGCGCAGAACCGCGCGTCGGCGCGCGAGGCCTCGCCGCGCAGGCCGTGGTCGACGTGCACGGCCACGACGCGCGGCCGCGGATCGCTCGCGGCGAGGACGCGCAGGAGGTAGACGCTGTCGGCACCTCCCGAGAGCGCGACCACCACGGGTTCGTCGACGCTCACTTCGACGCCGCGCGCCAGCGTCGCCCAACGATCGGCCGCGAACGCGTCGACGTTCGTCGACGTCGAAGGCGGCGGCGCGGGGTTCGATCGGTGGTTCATGGCGGGATCGAGGCGGGATCGAAGCGGGCGGTGATGCGCGGCGCGCGAGACCGTGGAACGGGAGGCCGGGCGAGGAGGCGCCGACCCCACGACGTCGTGCGCCGGCGCCCGGCGCGAGGCGGACCCGCGCGACCGAGGAGCGTAGCCCGACGCGGGCGTTCGCGGGGGTCCTCGCACGTACGACCCGCGTTGATCCCATCGGCGCGGCGCTGTACCCTCTGGCCCCGATTTCGTCGGAAACCGGTGCCCGCGCGGCGCCGTCCGCCGGTCGGCGCGAGCGCTCTCGAAATCCACGATCGAAACCCGGCGCCCAACCGCGCCTCCCTGCGCTCGACGCGTCGCGCGCAAGTGGGGGATCCGGCCGCGCCCGAGCGCCCCGCGGCGTTCCCGTCCCCAACTCCCCGGCCTCCTCTCCGCCCCAACTCCAGGACCCCTCCGCCATGGGCATGCGCATCTCCATCAACGGGTTCGGCCGCATCGGCCGCAACGTGTTCCGCATTTGTGCCAAGCGCGACGACGTCGAAGTCGTGCACATCAACGACCTCACGGACGCCAAGACGCTGGCGCACCTGCTCAAGTACGACTCGGTCCACGGCAAGTTCGAGGGCACGGTCGAGGCGGCCGAGAACGCGATCGTCGTCAACGGCAAGAAGATCACGATCACGGCGATCAAGGATCCGGCGCAGTTGCCGCACAAGGCCAACGCGATCGACTTCGCCGTCGAAGCGACGGGTGTGTTTGCGAGCCGCGACGGTTGCCAGAAGCACATCGACGCCGGTGCCGCGAAGGTGATCTTGACCGTGCCGTCCAAGGACGAGATCGACGCCACGATCGTGATGGGCGTCAACGAAGGCTCGCTCAAGCCCGAGCACAAGATCATCAGCAACGCGTCGTGCACGACCAACTGCCTGGCGCCGATCGCCAAGGTCCTCGACGAGGCGTTCGGCATCGAGCGCGGCCTGATGACGACCGTGCACGCCTACACGAACGACCAGAACATCCTCGACCTGCCGCACAAGGACCTGCGCCGTGCGCGCTCCGCGGCCTTGTCCATCATCCCGACCACGACCGGCGCCGCGCGCGCGGTGGGCGAGGTGCTCCCGAACCTGAAGGGCAAGCTCGACGGCTTCGCCATGCGCGTGCCGGTGCCGGACGGCTCGGTCGTCGACCTCGTGTGCGTCCTGAAGAAGAAGGTCACCGTCGACGAGGTCAACAAGGCCTTCTCCGAGGCGGCCAAGAAGCCCATGAAGGGTGTCCTCGAGTACTGCACCGACCCGATCGTGTCGGTCGACGTGATCGGCAACCCGGCCAGCTCGATCCTCGACGCCAAGTCGACCATGGTCATGGGCGACAACATGGTCAAGGTCGTCAGCTGGTACGACAACGAGTGGGGCTACAGCATGCGCGTCGTCGACTTGATGCTGTACGCGCACCAACTGTCGAGCAAGACGGCCGGCGCCAAGCGCTGAACCGTCACGACGGGATCGGAGCCGATCGCTCCGCGAACGAGTTCGACACCGCGCCCGCGTCCCATCGACGCGGGCGCGAGTGTTCAAGCGCCGTCGTGCGTGTTCACAGGCCGTAGTCCATGTTCATCGCGCGGCGCATGCGCGTCAGCGTGCTCTCGGCGCGCTCGTTGGCCACGCGGTTGCCGGCTTGCAGCACGCGGCGCACGACACCCTGCGCGTCCTGGGCGAACTGCGCGCGTCGTGCGCGCACCGGCGCGAGCGTGTCGTTCAGCGCCGTCGCCAGCGCCTTCTTCAACGCTCCGCCGCCGCCGTCGCCCAGTCGATCGGCGATCGCGCGCGGGTCCTCGCCCGTGCACAGCGAGATCAAGAACACGAGGTTGCTCACTTCGGGCCGGCGCGCGGGGTCGTACGTGATCACGCGGTCGGAGTCCGTCTTGGCGCGCTGCACCAGCGCGACCGTCTCGTCCGCGGTGGCGCGCAACATCACCGCGTTGTTGCGGCTCTTGCTCATCTTCTGCACGCCGTCGAGTCCCAGGATCTTGGGCGCGGCCGACAGCAACGCGTCGGGCTCGGGGAACAGCGGCTCCTTCTTGGGGCAGAACCGCTGGTTGAAGCGCCGCGCCAGCTTGCGCGACAACTCCAAGTGCGGGAGCTGGTCGCGTCCCACCGGCACCACGTTGCCCATGCAGAACAAGATGTCCGCCGCTTGGTGGACGGGATACGTGTACATGGCGGCGTTCACGTTCGTCAGCCCCGCGGCCTCGATCTCTTCCTTGACGGTCGGATTGCGATCGAGCTCGCCCATCGTGACCAGCGTCAGGAACGGCAACAGCAGTTGATTGAGCGCCGGCACGTGGCTGTGCGCGAACACGTGCGTGCGGCCGCCGTCGGGATCGAGTCCGACGGAGAGATAGTCGAGCACGAGCTCGCGCACGTTGTCCGCGACGTCGGCCACGCTGTCGCGGTCGGTGAGGACTTGGTAGTCGGCGATCACCACGAACAGCTCGACGCCCAAGGCTTGCAAGCGCACGCGGTTCTGCAGCGACCCGAAGTAGTGGCCCACGTGCAAGGCGCCGGTGGGGCGGTCGCCGGTCAGGACGCGGTAGCGCTGCGGGTTCTTCGGCAGGTCCTCCTCCAGCGCGCGGCTGCGCCGCACGCTGGCTTCGAACGTGGCGGAGGGGTCGGTCGATTCGGTGACGTCGTCGTGGGCGGACATGCGGTGCGTCGAGGGCCGAGGGGGGAGTCGAGCGAGTGTGCGGTGCGCCGGGGCTCGCGGCAACGGTGCGCCGTGAACGCCCGGGCCACGCGCCCGAGCCATGCGCCGGAGTCATGCGACCGAGCCATGCGCCGGAGTCCCACGTCGGAGCGATACCCCGTGCCGACGGGCCGCGCGGATGCGATGCTCTGCGCGCGTGATCAAGTACCTGGGGTCCAAGCGCCTGCTCCTGCCGCGCATCGTGGCGGCCGTCGAGTCGCTGCGCGAGTCGTCGAAGGAACCGGTGCGCACCGTGTTCGACGTGTTCTCGGGCACGTCGCGCGTCGGGCACGCGCTCAAGCGCGCCGGCTTCCGCGTCGTGGCCAACGACCACAACGCCTACGCGCACGTGCTGGCGCGCGCGTACGTCGCGACGGACCGCGAGGACGTGATCGAACGCGCGGGGCCCTTGCTCGAGGAGCTGCAGCGCGTGCGCCGACGCGCCGGTTGGTTCACGCGCACGTACGGCGAGGAGTCGCGCTACCTCCATCCGCGCAACGCCGCCAAGATCGAGGGCATCCGCGAGCGCATCGCGCGGATGAAGGCCGGCGGCGAGATCGACGACGCGCTCGAGGCGGTGGCGCTCGCGTCGCTGCTCGAAGCCTCCGATCGCGTCGATTCGACCACCGGCGTGCAGATGGCGTACTTGAAGTCGTGGGCCCCGCGCGCTTCGAACGACCTCGAGCTGCGCCTGCCCGAGGTATTGCCGCGCGTCGTCGACCGCGCGAGCGGATCGCCTCTCGTGTGCGAGGCGCACGCGCTCGACGCGCTCTTGGCGGCGCGCACGCTGGAAGCCGACGTGGCCTACCTCGACCCGCCCTACAACCAACACAGCTACCTGGGCAACTACCACGTCTGGGAGACGCTCGTGCGCTGGGACCGGCCCGAGACCTACGGCGTGGCCAAGAAGCGCGTCGACGTGCGCGCGCGCACGAGCGACTTCAACTCGCGCCGCCGTGCCGAGGCTGCCTTCGCCGCGTTGGTGCGCGCGCTGCGCTGCCGGCACCTCATCGTGTCCTTCAGCGACGAGGGTTTCCTCTCGCGCGAGGTGCTCGAAGGCCTGCTGCGCGAGCGCGGAACGGTGGACGTCGTCGAGATCGACTACAAGCGCTACGTGGGAGCCCAGATCGGCATCTACAATCCCGAAGGCCGCAAGGTCGGCTCCGTGTCGCACCTGCGCAACAAGGAACTCCTCTACGTCGTGACGGGACCGGCGCCCGCGCCGCGCCGCGCGTCCGCCGCGAACCCGCGCGTTCGCGGAGGCCGTGCGACCCGGAAGGGCCGTTCGACCGCCGCGAAGACCGTTTCCACACTCTCCAGCCCACGCTCCACGCCATGAACCTCACCGCCCCCCGCCTCGACGACCTCGACCTCAAGGACAAGCGCGTTCTCGTGCGCGTCGACTTCAACGTGCCGCAGGACGACTCCGGCGCGATCACGGACGACACGCGCATCCGCGCGGCCCTGCCGACAATCCAGGAGATCTTGAACGAGGGCGGACGTCCCGTGTTGATGAGCCACCTCGGTCGTCCCAAGGGCAAGGTGGTCGAGTCGATGCGCTTGACGCCGATGGGCAAGCGCTTGGGCGAGCTCGCGAAGGTTCCGATCGTCAAGCTCGACGACTGCGTCGGTCCGGCCGTGCGCGACGCGATCGCGAAGGCGCCCAAGGGCTCGATCGTCCTGCTCGAGAACGTGCGCTTCCACGCCGGCGACGAGACCAGCGACGCCGCGTTCTCCAAGGAACTCGCGCAGAACGGCGACGTGTTCGTCAACGACGCGTTCGGCAGCTCGCACCGCGACCACGCGTCGGTGTGCGGCGTCGCGCGCTTCCTGCCGTCGTGCGCGGGACGCTTGCTCGAAAAGGAAATCGCCGCGTTCCAACAGGTGCTCGAACACCCGAAGACCCCGTATGTCGCGATCCTCGGCGGCGCGAAGGTCAGCGACAAGCTCAAGGTGATCGATCACCTGCTCGAGCGCGTGTCGACGTTGCTCGTCGGTGGCGGCATGGCCTACACGTTGCTCGCCGCGCAGGGCAAGAAGGTCGGCAAGTCGCTCGTGCAGCAAGACCAGATCGAAGCGGTGAAGAAGACGCTGGCCAAGGCGGCCGCGCGCAAGGTCGAGATCTGCCTGCCCGAGGATCACGTCTGCGCCGAAGCGTTCTCCGAGGACGCCAAGGCGATCCAAGTGGGCACGGTCGACATCCCCGACGGCTTGATGGGCCTCGATATCGGCCCGAAGACGCGCGCCACGTTCACGGCGCGCATCGCGGCCGCCAAGACCGTCGTGTGGAACGGTCCGATGGGCGTGTTCGAGTGGCCCGCGTTCCGTCCGGGCACCGAAGCGGTCGGCAAGGCGGTCGCGGCCTGCCCCGGCTACACCGTGATCGGCGGCGGCGATTCGGTCGCGGCGATCGAGCTCTTGGGGCTCGCCTCGAAGGTCAAGCACATCTCCACCGGTGGAGGTGCGTCGCTCGAGCTGCTCGAGGGCACGCTCCTCCCGGGGATCGCGGTCCTGCAACAGCCGAAGAAGGCCTGAGGTCCGCGCGACGGGCCGTCGCGCTCGCCGAGGTCGTCGCGCGCGTGGGGGAGGGAACCGAGTCGGTGCCGACTCTGGGCCGAGTCGGGGACCGAGGAGGGGACCGAGGAGGGGGTCGTGGAGGAGACTCCGAACCGCCCGGCCCCAGGCCCAAGGCCCCCGTTCCCGCCCCGCAGGCCTCGGATCGGCCTTGGAAACGGCCCCCGGAACGCACGCGCGAACCCGGGCGGCCCAAAGACTATGCTTCCCGTCGCCCGGACCCGGCTCGCCCCGATCCGGGTGCCACCTGCGCCCGACCCACGTCCGCCCGACCCTCGCTTGCCACCGGCATGACCCGTCCGATCCTCATCTCGCCCTCGATCCTGTCCGCCGACTTCGCCCGTCTGGCGGACGAGGTCGCGCGCGCGGAGCGAGCCGGGGCGGACTGGCTGCACGTCGACGTGATGGACGGGCACTTCGTGCCGAACCTGACGATCGGAGCCCCCGTCGTCGCGGCACTGCACAAGGTCGCGCGGGTGCCGCTCGACGTGCACCTGATGATCAGCGAGCCGATGCGCTACGCGAAGGACTTCGCCGCCGCGGGCGCGCACGTCCTCACGTTCCACATCGAGACCTGTCGCGACGAAGCCGCGGCGCGCGCCGTCGTGGCCGAGTTCCGGCGGCTGGGCATCCCGAAGGTCGGCGTGTCGCTCAACCCCGACATCCCGATCGAACGAGTGTTCCCGGTGCTCGACGCGGTCGACCTGGTGCTCGTGATGAGCGTGTTCGCCGGATTCGGCGGACAGAAGTTCCTGCCCGACGTGCTGTCGAAGACGCGTGCGCTGCGCGCGCGCGGGTTCACCGGCCACGTCGAGATGGACGGCGGTTTGAACGCCGAGACGATTCCCCTGTGCGCCGCGGCCGGAGCCGACGTGATGGTCTCCGGTTCGGCGCTGTTCGGTGTCCCTGACATGTCTTCGACGCTGACGCGCTTCCGCGCGGCGGCCGAGAAGGCCCAGCGGGAGATTTCGCATGTCCCCTGAGTTCGTGAGTGCACGACCGACGAACCCCGACCCCCGCCGCGAGACGAAGAAGGACGAGGAGAAGAAGCGCGTGGAGAACGAACGCCCGAGCCCCGAGCCGGAACGCGAGGACGAAGGCGCGTACGGCGAGGCCGACGTCACCAAGGAGGACCTCGAAGCGCCGCTCCAGACGGAGAAGCGCTCGCGTCTGCGCTGGAAGAAGAAGGAGATGCCCGGCGGTCTGTGGCTCAAGTGCGAGAGCTGCGGGCAGATGATCTACCGCAAGGAACTCGAGGAGAAGGGCATGGTGTGCCCGGCCTGCGACTTCCACTTCACGCTGCCGGGGCGCGCGCGCGTGACGATGGTCCTCGATCCGGGTTCGTTCGAGGAGAAGTACGCCGACCTGACGGCGCTCGACCGACTCGAGTTCAAGGACTCGGTCCTGTACTCGGAGAAGGTGCGGCGCACGGTCGAGCGGTTGAAGCAGAAGGAAGCACTCATCCTGGGCCTGGGCCACATCGAGGAGCGTCCCGTCGTGTTGGCGGTGCTCGACTTCTCGTTCATGGGCGGCTCGATGGGCGAGGTGGTGGGCGAGAAGATCTCGCTGGCCTGCGATTTGGCGCGCACGCGCCGCGAACCGTTGGTGATCTTCACGAGTTCGGGCGGGGCGCGCATGCACGAAGGCATGCTGTCGCTCATGCAGATGGCCAAGACGAGCGCCGCGTTGGCGTCGCTCAACGAAGCCGGCGGCTTCTCCGTCTGCGTGCTGACGAATCCCACGACGGGTGGCGTCACGGCCTCGTTCGCGTCGGTCTGCGACGTCACGTTGGCCGAACCGGGCGCGTTGATCGGCTTCGCCGGTCCGCGCGTGATCGCGACGACGTTGAAGCAAGAGCTGCCGCCCGGCTTCCAGCGCGCCGAGTTCCTGCTCGAGAAGGGCCAGATCGACGCGATCGTGCGCCGTCACGAGCTGCGCTCCGTGCTGGCCAAGCTGATCGACTTCGGCGCGCGCGCCTGGGGCGGCCCGACGAAGCGGACCTGAGCGAGGAGCGATCCCGTGACCAGAGGTGACGGGATCGCTCGACCCTCCACGACGGAGGAACTGGGGGCTTGAAAGCCGCCGCGCACGATTTCGCGTCACCACCGGGTCGAAACCGCTGCGCTCGCACGCGCTAGTGGTATCTTCGAGCCTCGATCCCGGTTCGGCGCGCGCGGCGGTTCCACGTGCGTCACGAGACCGGGATCACCACGAATCGAGCCCCCGGTGACCTCCTCGAAAGCGATTCTCCTCGTCGCGATCCTGTCCCTGCCGACCCTGGCCTCGGCTCAAGTCGCGCCGCCCGTCCTGGGCGTGCTCACGACCGAGATCGCCGGGCGTCCGCTGCAGAGCTATCCCTGGTTCAGCCACGAGCTCTCGTACTTCGCCGGGACCGACGCGATGGGCGCGCTCGACACGCAGCGCTACCCCACGTTCGTCGGTACCGCGGACGTGTACCTCGTGGCGCACAAGTCGTACACGCAGTGGCAGCACGACCGCGTCCTCGTCGACGTGCGCGGCGCGCCCACCACGTTCACGTTCGCGGGCAACGGCACGAGCGACAATCGTTTTCTGTTGCCGCTCACCGGGCTCACGGGGGACGCGGGTCCGTCGTTGGGCGTGCCCTACGACGTCGTGATCGACTTCGACCGCGACGCGCGCCTCTCGCGCGGTGACGTGGCCGACGGCGTGATGGATCGACCGGGGTTGTACGTGCTCAAGGCGACCGCGTCGCCGGGTCCGTACGCCGTCACCGAGATCCTCTACAGCGGCGGGTCGTTCCTGGGCCAGGACCTCTACTACCCGACGAACATCGCGTCGTTGGGGCAGCTGCCGCTCGTCGTCGTCTCGCACGGCAACGGCCACGACTACCAGTGGTACGACCACATCGGGATGCACCTGGCTTCGTACGGTTGCATCGTGATGAGCCACCAGAACAACACGATGCCGGGTGTCGAGACGGCGTCGACCACGACCCTGACGAACACCGAGTACTTGCTCTCGCACCTGAACACGATCGCGAGCGGCGCGTTGCAAGGTCACCTCGACGTGCACCGCATCGCCTGGATCGGCCACAGCCGCGGCGCCGAGGGCGTCGCGCGCGCCTACGACCGCATCTTCGACGGCACCTACGTGCCCGTGAACTTCGCGATCGGCGACATCAAGCTCGTGTCCAGCATCGCACCGACCGACTTCCTCGGCCCGACCAGCGCCAATCCGCACGGCGTGCCGTACAGCTTGTGGACCGGCGGCGCGGACAACGACGTCAACGGTTGCGCGAGCAACGACATCGCGCAGACGTTCCACCTGCTCGAGCGCGCGACGGGAACGCGTCAGTCGATCTCGTTGCACGGCGTCGGTCACGGCGCGTTCCACAACGGCACGGCGGACTTGGTGGCCACCGGACCGTGCTTGATCTCGCGCGTCGACACGCACGCGATCATGAAGGCGTACTTGTTGCCGATGGTGAAGTACTACCTCGAGGGCAACGAAGCGGGGAAGGACAGCTTGTGGCGCCAGTGGGAGACGTTCCACTCGCCCGGCACGTCGGAATCGCTGTGCGTCAACGTGGACCTGCAGTTCCGCGAATCCCCGACTTCGGGCAAGGTCGTCGTCGACGACTTCCAGACGCAGACCGGCGCGGGCTTGTCCAGCTCCGGCGCGGCCGTGGTGTGGAACACGCCGCTGTTCGTCGAAGGCGTCTTCAACGACAACAACCTCGACTTCACGGCCTTGGTCACCGACCCGATGAACGGCATCACGCTCGCGGGGCCCGGCGACACGTCGGCGGGCATCGTGTTCGAGTGGACCGACGAGCGCCTCGTGTCGTTCGACGTGCTGTCGACGTTCGAGGACGTCTCGGGCTTCGAATACCTGAGCTTCCGAGCGGCGCAGCTCCCGCGCGTGGCCACGACGACGGCCGCCTTGATGGACCTGGGCTTCGCGGTGCGGCTCGCGGACGCGTACGGAGTCGAGAGCACGATCGAGTTCCGCACGTACGGCGGAGGACTCGAGGAACCATATCAGCGTCAGGGGTGCGGCACCGGCACGGGCTGGGCCGCGGAATTCGAGACGGTGCGCATCCGCCTCGACGACTTCCTGCGCGACGGAACGCCTCTCGACCTGAAGCGCATCGTGCGCGTCGACTTCCTGTTCGGCGCGTCGCACGGTTCGCCCGAGGGGCGCATCGGCTTCGACGACTTGGAGTTCTGCCCGCGCTGAGCTCCGCTCGCGCACGAACCACGCCGCCGACCCACGATCGCACTCGACGACGCCCACGAACCTCCGAAAGACCCGGCCAGCTCCTCCATGAAGCACCTCTCCAAGATCCACACGCTCGTCGTCTGCGCGTTGGCGGTGGGCGTCGCCGCGTTCTGGGTCGTCACGCCCTCGCGCGCCAAGGATCGACGCGCCGCGAGCGCGACGACGGAACTCGCGGCGCCGGGCGGCGTGAACCGCATCGTCTCGGCTACGCCGTTCGTGCTCGAGAGACCGTGGGTGCACGCGTGGCGCAGCGAGTCGCCTTCGTTCCGCGCGGGCTGGTTGTTGGTGCTCGACGTCGATCCGCGTCTCGTCGAGCCGAAGCAACTCGAGGAGCCGGTGCTGTACGCCGGCGCCCAGACGGTCGAGCGCGTCAACCACGGCTTCGAGTCGGGGCGTGTCGTCGCGATCCTGCCCAGCGAACTCGACGTGCGCGGCGACGTCGCGTTGGACCTCGCGACCGTGCCGTTCTACTTCGGCGCGCCGGCGCTGCCCGAGCGCGTCGACGCCGGTCGGGTCGAACGCGAGCTGGCGCACGCGCGCGAGCTGGGCGTCACTCCGCTCGCGGTCCCCGCGATCGGCGACGTCCTGCGTCTCTCCTCGCGCGACGAACTCGATCCGGCCGCGGGGTTGCTCGTGCTCGAGCACTCGCCGGCCGAACAGGACCTGGGCGTGGGCTTGCTCGCGCCGCGCGTGCGCTAGGACCACACGCCCGATCCGGATTCGAGCCGCGCGGATCCCAACCATGCGGATCCGTGCGACCCAACGACGACGGCGCGCACGGTCCGAAAGCGCGGAGGTCGAGCTCGATCGCCGACGCGCGCGAGGTCAGCGCGCGCGCGAGCCGAAGCGCATGACCCAGCTGTCGAAGCGATCCTGCGACGGCGATCCGGCGGCGAGGTCGCGTCGGCTGGCGCGCTCGTTCCAAGCCAGCAACAAGCCGTCGAGCGCGCCGGCGAGCTTGGTCTCGCTGAAGTGGTTCAGCTGCGGCACGGGTCGCGAGAGTTGGTAGCCGCACCAGGCCTCGAACACGAGACCGCGTGTCTCGAGGCTCGCGCGCACGTCCTCGCGCACGAGGGCGTTCATCTCGCGCACCGGAAGGAGCGGCTTCTCCGCTCGCCGGCGCTTCATCCCGATCGAGTCGCGGTGGATGTCGCCGATCACGAGCGTGCCACCCGGCTCCAACGTGCTCACGAGGCCGTCCAGCCAGCGGTCCACCTGGCCCGAGAAGCTGACGACGCCCGAGCTGATCACCAGGTCGAAACGCGGCTCGCCGTTCGCCGGGAAGGGCGGCTCCTCGCCGAATCCGGTGCGGCCCTCGAAGCGAGTGATGCCCTCCGCGCGCGCGTTCTCGCCCGCGATGCGCACCATCTCGGGGCTCGGATCGAACGCCGCCAGGAACGGATCGCCGCCGTGTCGTCGCGCGACGAGCGCCGCTTCGATGCCGACCCATCCCGCGCCGCAACCGAAGTCCAGGATGCGCCGCGCGCGCGACGCGTCCGCGAACGTGCCCACGAAGCGGCGCATCCAGCGGAAATGCTTGTATCCGGGACCTCCCGGGTTGCCGTTCCAGTTCTTGGCGTTCTTGTCGAACTTGAGCACGGTCGCGTCGGGTGCGAGCACCGCGGCGCGCGACCGCGCGACGAGCGCGACGCCGCGCATTCCGGTGCCGCGACCCAACGGACGCGTCCCGTCCAAGGCGCGGCGCACGACGCCCGTGTCCGAGGTCGAGTAGAGGACCGACACGTGCCAGTGCGGCCACAGATGATTGCGCAGCGCCGCCAGCTCCGCGTCCTCGCGCGCGCCTTGCGCGAACACGATCAAGGTGCCTTGCGCTCCCACGTGCGCGCGCGCCGCGGCGAGGATCGCGTCGACGCGCGTCGTCGCGTCGCCGGGCGGCACGCCCACGATCAAGCTCGTCGCGTCGTTCGTGCCTTCCGTGGTCGCGTCGGCCAGCGTGCGCACGGTCGCGGGCTCGAGGCCCAAGTCGGCCAGGACCGCGCCCAAGACGGGGATTCCGATCGACACGAGTCCGTCCGCGCGCGCCGACGAGGGTTGAGGCTGGGGCATGAGTGCGGAGAGTCTATCGACCGGACCTCGGGTCACGCGCGGTCTTGCGTCGAGCGACCGTGCGACCCGCCCCGACGACCGCGCTCGGCGCGCGCCTCGAGGTCCTCGGGGGACTCGCGATCGGGGCGCACGGCCAACGACAGGCTGTAGGCCGTCTCGTCCGAGGCGCAGAACACCGAGTGCATGCAGGTCGCGCGCGGTCCGTGATTGGGCAACAGGATCACGTCGCCCGCCTCCAACACGAAGGCGTGTCCCGCGTCGGCGAGGAACGACGTGAACTCGGGGCCGCGGTTCACGAGCGGACCCAGGCAGCCCTGGCCCGGCAGCGCCAACTCGGACACGAGCCGTTCGCGGTCCTTCACCAGCGAGAGCACGCGCTCGGCGCCGCCGGGGATCGCCGCGCGCGGCCCGTCGAGGAGTTGCGCGCGCACCCACGGCGTCTCGCCCTCCGTCAGCGCCGTGTGGAACTCGACGACGCGGTCGGCGAGGTCCTCGGTCGAGAGCGCGAGCCACGCGGTCGCGCCGGTGAGCTGCGCATAGCACACGCCGAACTGTCGCCACGAGCCGCCGTCCAACTCGTCCTCCGCGAACGCGTCGTGGTGGAACAAGGCACCGCCGTTGGGCGCATTCCAATAGGCGATGTGCTGCGTGAAGAGGACGCTCTCGCCGCACAGCCGCTCGACGAGCGGCACGAGGGCCGGATGTTCCGTCACGGTCGCGCACTCGGGCAGCAGTCGCGCCGCGATCTCCGCCACCAGGCGATGTCGCAGGATGTCGCGCGAGGCGTCGTCGTCGCGTTCGCTGCCGAACGAGAACCGCAGACGCAGACTGGCGTCGTCCTCGTGCGTGCTGAGCCACGACGACTTGAGCCACAGGTCCTCGATCGGGCGTCCGCGACCATTGGGCGCGAAGGACTCGAGCAGGACCCGTTCGACGTCGCGCTCCTTGTCCACCAGCGTCGTGCGCTTGGCCAACGCGCGGAACGACGGCTCGAG
>Ga0075163_10003068_pt1 | contig 22518 bp, 15 predicted proteins | sample JI1023141ADNA_FD_71478 | JGI IMG/M metagenome (GOLD analysis project Ga0075163, IMG submission 71478) | Wastewater effluent complex algal communities from Wisconsin, to seasonally profile nutrient transformation and Carbon sequestration -... | ecosystem: Engineered > WWTP > Effluent > Algae... | reverse complement strand
CAGTCTTTTCAAGGCCTCTTGTCTGATACTTCTGGCAGAATCAAAACACAGGTTCCTATCCTCAAAAAGCAGGGCTTGAATCAATGGGCCAGCCCAATTTCACTTCCGGCTGCTTCAATACCTGTAAAACCAGGTTTCATTCTGGCTTCTGATTACTATACTCGCAATCTGGCATTTTTCTGCAAGCAGGAACTCATCTTTGAAAAGAAAACGACTATCCCCTTAAGATTTCGGTTAGGCTCACTTGATTATACTAATCGTTTGGAAGGAAAAAAGTACTGATACCAAGTTTATAAAAATATGGTGTTTACGTACATGGCTTACATTAAAACTTCCTAAGCCGAAAAAATATTAGGAACATTATAGCCGTTACTTCCAACCGAAACTCCAGCACCAAATAAAGAAACTTACTAGTTTAATAAAAAAAATATAGGCACTACAAACCTTAGATGAAAATTCTGAGATTTCAATAGATGTTATCATCTATTTCTTACTTAATAGTATAACGAATAAGTCAATCCCAGAAAAAAATAAATTCCATATGTTGGAAATCTTTCCAGTAAAAGGAATTTTCCACTCCTACTCAAATATATAATAGCCTAACAATCAACTTAAATAAAAATAGAAGCTTTAAAAAGGCCAATTGAAAAGTAAAAGGTAAATGGTACAAATAAAAACAAGGGTTTTCACTTATTAATTCTACCTATTAATATTTATCTATTGTATTGCAGTCTATAAAATAAAAATTAAAGTGCTGCTACCTCGTTGTATTCCAAATAATAAAAGACTTAATCCAAACTATCGAAAATGAAAAATTTTAAAATAAGTATTGTAGATGACAATGAATTTTGTCTACACCTGTATAAACAAATGCTTGAATCAGTACAGGTTACCAATATCACTACATTTTCCACATCAACCGGCTTTTTAAATAGTCTTACAACCCAGCCCGATATTGTATTCCTCGATTACCAAATCGACAATCTTACAGGTCTCGAAATTCTGAAGAAAATTAAAAGATTTAATCCTGAAATTTTTGTCATACTAATTTCTGGCCAAGAAGCAATTTCAGTAGCAGTAACAGCGCTGAAATTTGGTGCTTTTGATTATTTGATTAAAGATCAATTTGGTGCTGCAGAATTGGAACTTCTTTTGAAGAAAATTGAAAAATTAAAAAAATTAATTAAACAGAAAGAAAGTAAATCTATCCTCCATAAGATAAAATCGAGCATTACTAAGTAATGAATGTCTCTGGATTGAAAATCCGAACTATGAAAAAGATACTCTTCTTAACCGTTCCGGTATTACTAACACTTGCATTGTCTTCCTGCAAAATACAAAACCTATTTGATTATAGTAGCAATAAAAAACATGTTACAAACAAAGATACTATATTCAAAAAAAACATATTTCCTGACAAAGGAGATAGACTGATTTTCAATACAAATCCGAATTATCAATATACTATCAGAAAAGATGATAAAATTAATTTAAGTATCCTAAATCATGATGATTTAAGTGTAGGATCCATTTATAGCATTTACAATTCGAATGAAGGATATGGTAAATGGCTATTAGTTGATAATAATGGTGAAGTTACATTACCTGAAATTGGAAACATCAAATTAGAAGGCGAAACAATTCTTGAAGCAAAAGAATCGCTCAAAAAAGAATTATCTAAAAAAATCGTAAACCCCATTATCGATATTAAAGTTCTTAATAAATCAGTAATCATTTTAGGAGAAGTTAAAACGCCAGGAAAAATACTGCTTGAAAGAGAGATTAACACATTGATTGAAATAATAGCACAAGCAGGGGATTTCGATCAGTATGGGAATAAAGCAAAAGTGAAAATTATAAGGAAAGTAAACGATAAAGATTATAGCGTTGAAGTTGATCTTACAAATATGGAAACTTACGCACAAAATAACATTCAAATTCACCCAGGCGACATAATTTATATACCAGCTAAAAAACGTAAAGCTTGGGATAAGGGTGCAAGTTCCATCATTATACCAACCGCATCTGCAATAACTGCAGCAGCTCTCATCTTCAAAACATTCTTCTAATGAATGATTTCAAACAAACCCTCAATATGTTGCGTCCCTTTTACAGGGGGCTGCCCATTATTGCTGTGGTTATGTTCTTAAGTGTAGCGGCCGCCAAAAAATACTTGAATTACACTACTCCCATGTATGAAAGTGTAGTACACATCAAATTAGCTGACGCTCAAGTCGGTATACCTCACTCAAACTTATATAGAGATTTTGATGTATTTGCATCAGCAAATAAAATTGGTGCTGAAGTTGAAATGCTGAAATCTCAAGTTGTAATAGAAAAAGCATTAGAACATATCGATCTAACTCAAACTGTTTACAGGGTAGGCGAAATGAATAAGACTGAATTATATTCAGATTGTCCATTTAAAATGAAAACCAGGTACATAGATCCTAAAGTAATGGATAGTGTATTTTCTGTCGTAATATCCAATGATTCCAACTTAGTTATCACTGGACCGAAAGGTATTAAAGTATCAGGAAAAATTAATTTCCCAATAATGACGCCTTTCGTGGAATTCTACTTCTTCAAGAATGACTCCTTGTTTTTAAAAAAACCAAAATTACTTTTAAATGATAAATACGAGTTTGTCTTAAACTCCCCTAAAGTTTTACTAAAACAGATAGAAGAAAAGATTGACGTTGTAACACTTGATAAAGAGGTTCCGATTCTACGAATCGCTTTTAAGAGTGCTTCAGCTGTAAAATCAGCAGATATAGTAAATACGTTAGCAGAAGCATACATAAAAGATTATGTGGAAGAAAGATATACAGCAGCCGACACCACTGTAAACTTTCTAAATAGAGAATTAAAAAACTATAACGAAAAACTTTCAATATCTGAGGAGGAAATTGAAACATTTAAGAAGAAAAATAACGTTGTAAATATTAAGCAGGAGACAGAAACAGACTTAAGAAAACTTTCTGAATTAAGAAATCATTTGTCGGGACTACAAATGGATCTGGTAGCTATTGATAGCTTAGATAAATATATTACATCAGGAAAAGATGCATTTAAAGATTTAGCCCCCAATTTCCAGACATTTAATGATTTACTTAGTACTGAACTCATAAAGAAAATCAAGCAGCTTCAAGCTGATAGGTTAGACCTTTTATTAAAATATACCAAAGAAAATGAAAAAGTTAAGGTAGTTGATGATAAATTAAATGAACTCTATTCCTATTTGCAGGAGTCAATAAAAAACACACGTCAAAACCTCCAGTTCAAATATGACGACCTTAAGAAAACAATTCAGGAAAGTGAAGAAGCCTTTGCAACTTATCCTTACAAAGACAGGAAAATGACCATTCTTGACAGGAATTTCAGTCTAAACGATCAAATCTATAGGTTTCTAAGGGAAAAACAAACAGATGCAGAAATAGCCCGATCAGCAAGTATTTCATTTCATAGAATAATTTCAAAAGGCGAAATCCCTACCAAGCCAGTCTCCCCAAACCCAGGCTTGTTAAAAGTAGTTGCAGGGTTCCTTGGATTTCTCTTTGGAACGTTATTTATTTATTTAGTTCATTTTCTAAAAGGAAGAGTCGATAATGCTACAAACGTTGAAAAAAGTACCGACATCCCTATTATAGGTGGCATACCAAAAATAAAGAGTCAGACTCAATATAAGGAAGTATTTAAAAAATTAAGTATTGACCTAGAATTAAAGAAATATCTCGAAAAAGGTTCTGTTATCGCCATCAATTCATTTGATCGAAATGAAGGTAAAAGAAAGATTGCCATCGGCATTGCAAAATTTATTCCCTCATTAGGTAAAAAAGTAATAATAATTGATGCTGATAAATCAATTGACAGTTCTGCTAATAAAGATTTGACCATCATTGATTTAATACAACTAACCCCTGAATGGCAGCAACCGCAAGCATTATTAAGTGCTTTGAAAAAATTACAAAATGAATTTGATGTAATAATAATCAAAAATTTTCCTCAATCAACTAATGCAGAAGCTTTGCTTTTAATGTCTCCAGCAACGCTTAATCTTGTTGTGTTAGATAGCCGCCGAACAAAATTTAATCGTGTAGAGAAAACAGATATTCAAAAAGAAGAGCTTGGGATTACAACCATTCAGTTTATTATCAATAGAGAAGGTTATACGCCAAGCGTATTTTTTCAAGTGATGGAAATGGTAAAAATTGCTTTCACGTTCCTAAAAACAAGAAAAATTGCTTGAAAAAATACCATACAAATCTAAAAAAATGCAAGTTCTGGCCGATCAAGCTTTGGTAAGTGGGGCCTCCTTTCTTACCAACATACTAGTTGCCAGATCAATAGGAATAAGTGAATATGGAGTGTTCTCAACAATCATCCTGATCCAATTATTTCTATTATCTATACAACAAGCAGCTTCAAGTGGACTATTTCAAGTTCTCTGGGGAAGGTTTGAAGGCGCTCAAAAAATTAATTATACTAATGGACTTTTCTATGCACAATGCTTTCTATATTTTTTATTGCTTTGTGTATGCCTTTGTATCTATATACTAAATCCCTCCCTGCTAGTAACGTATAATAAAATAATATCGCCGGCTATACTAGCCACATTTCTTTTTTTATTGCAGGATTTCCTGAGAAAAATATTTCTGTCATCTGAAAAAGAACATAGAGCCCTATTAATAGATTTTGTTACTAATTTTTTACAGATTTGCCTATTAGCTTATTATGCTCTTCTACAAAAATTAGATCTCCCTGCTGCCTGTTGGATTGTTGCTATTACCTATATCCCTTCAGTCATTTTAGGTATATATTGGTTACGCCCTGGTCCAATAATTTTTAGAAATATTCGATTTGCATGGAAAAATCATAAAGAACAAAGTGGCTGGATGTTTTTGTCTGCAATAGTACAATGGTTAGCAGGCAACTTCTTTGTTTTGGCAGCTGGATGGTGGCTTGGCGCAGCAGCTCTTGGCGCATTAAGACTTGCTCAGTATATTTTTGGTCTATTAAATGTAGTATTACAAGCTGTTGAAAATTATGTACTACCAAAAGCCAGTCTGATTCAGCATTCAGATATCCAATTCAGGAAATTCCTTCTTACAGTATGGAAAAAAACAATTCTAATTTTTATTCCAGCTATTACTCTTTTAGTGCTGTTTAGTGAAGTAATAATGAAAATGGCAGGTGGCCAATCTTATACAGGTTATAGCTATGTTATATATGGTCTTTCAGTTGTATATGTTGTTATTATAACTTCTTTACCAATAAGAATTGCCCTTAGAGTTAAACTTTTAGGTCAAAATTATTTTATTGGATATGTTCTATCTGCAATTTTTAGCATACTTACTGCCAAATGGCTTCTATTGAACTGGCAATTATACGGCGTACTTGTTGGCCTTCTTATAACGCAACTTATAGTAGTCGTCTATTGGATATTGATCCTAAAATCTAAAAATATATTATTATGGAAATTATCCATCTGATATTAGGAAAAGCAAACCCTAACAGGATGAACGGGGTTAATAAAGTTGTCAACGAAATGGCTACACGCCAATTTCAGGCAGGATACCCAGTTCAGGTTTGGGGTATTACTTCAAATCCTATTCACGACTATCCAGAAAGAAATTTCAAAACAATTTTATTCCAGTCGTACTCAAATCCATTCAAAATTGATCCTGAATTAAGAGCGGCATTTAGAAATTATGCAGGAAATATTGTAGTACATATTCATGGTGCGTTTCTTCCAACCTTCTACAGTGCTACAAAACTTCTTCACTCGCTAAATATACCTTATATCATTACACCTCATAGTACATACAATAAAGTAATGATGAAGAAAAACGGAGTAATAAAGAAAATATATTTTAGGTTTTTCGAAAAGAAATTACTTGACAACGCCTTTTGTGTTCATCTTTTGGGAAAATCAGAGTGGGAAGGACTGGAAGCTATTTATAATAATGACAAATCGGTTCTTATTCCTTACGGTTTTACAAAACCTGCAACGACCGCAACAACATTTCCAAATCAGCAAAATTTTAAGGTCGCGTATTGCGGAAGAATGGCTATTTATCCAAAAGGATTGGATATACTAATTCATGGTTTTTCTCATTTCAACAAGCTTTATCCAACAAGCCAATTGATTTTAATAGGAGATGGAAAAGATAAAAGTAAACTTCAACAACTTTCGAAGGATTTAGGGATTGAAAAAGCTGTAGACTTTACAGGTGGACTTTTCGGAAATGAAAAAGTAAATAAACTAAAAGAATGTCATGTATTTGCGCATCCTTCTAGAACTGATGGTTTACCTGCCACAATTGTAGAAGCAGCTTCATTAGGAATTCCCTGTGTTGTTTCAGATGCTACCAACACTGGAGGTTTTATTACAAAGTATGATGCTGGCTATTTTATGGAAAAATTAGATGCCAAAGAATTTTCGAAAGGACTGCAAATCATGTATAAAAGAATTATCGAAAAAAACGAAGGGGTAAAATTACAGGAAAATTCAATTAGGATGATAACTGAAGCTTTTGACTGGGAACTCATATTAAAAAAATTCAATGAAATCTATACAAGTGCCCTAATGTCATCAAAAGATAAAAATCAAATAAGTCCAATTATTTCAATGATTTAAAATTCGTTGAAGAAGAAAGTAGCTATATGTTAAAAAGTAAACTTCCTATAAGTGATAAAGTGTTTTTCAGAATGATCAACATTCTGCTTGTAGTTGTTTTTTTTACAATGCTTAGTGGATATTTTGCCTGGAGTGAGGGGGCTGGATTCAATAAGATATTCAAAATGGTTTCGCGTCTTTTAATGACAGTTTCAATTTACTTGGTTTTCAAAAAGATTGAGAAGAGAGGCGCCATTGGATCATTTAAGTTTATTAATGTTCTTTCGCCTGGCCTTTATCTTGTTTATCTATTATTGGGGATACTTTCTTTACTATGGAGTGGAGAGCCTGACTACTCGGCCCTTCAGTGGATGATGGATGTTGAAAGTCTGGTTTTTGCCTGGTACTTCATTGGCTGTTTCCTTTTGTTAGGTCATTACTTTCCCAATTCGGGCATAAAAATGTATAAGGTGCTTGGTCATGCCATATTCGGCATCATGCTAATATTTGTAACCGGATATTTTGTAAATCCTGATGTATTTATGAGAATGTCTCATGGTGGAGAAGAGTTCAGGCTGGGAGGCTTCATTATGAATCCAAACGAGTTAGGTATGCTAAGTGCTGTTGGAATTACTTGTTATATATTCTGTTTGTATGAGAAGGGACAAAGAGTGTGGATAACAATACAAATCCTAATTCTTCTTTATGGGGTAGTATTAACGGGGTCAAGATCTTCAACTATCGGTTGCCTTATAGTTGCCTTCTTCCATATCAATCAATCAACTAATACAAAACTAAAAATGTTGATGTACGCAGGAGCATTCATGGTTATTCCTATAGCCATCGAAACTATGATCGTAAAATCTGAAGGAAATGGAGGTTTAGATGAAGTAATGAGCATGACAGGAAGATTACCATTTTGGACTGCTTTAATTACCGAAGCATTACCAAATGAACCTTTATTAGGATTTGGATTTCAGCGAATTTGGTATGAACTGTATTTTTCCAGTGTACATACATATACAGCCAGTATGGCGCATAATACATTTGTTCAGGTAATAATGAATCTGGGATTTATAGGTTTCACCATTATGCTTTTCCAGTTAATATTCACATTCAAAGGGTTCTTACAATCTCCAAACAAAGAGATAAAGCTTATGAGCCTAGGCATAACCATACCAATTATGATTAATTCATTTACGGAATTTGGCATATTTGGAGAAACGAATTACGGAATTCTATTTTATCAATTACTTATTCTATATATAAGTATGACAATAAGCCCAAGGTTAACAAAAAAAGAGAAGCGATTTATGAATCGTTTGAGGCCTAATTATTTTATAGAACAAAATATACCAAATGGAATACAGTCATAAAATAATTCAACTGACGCCTGATCTGGTAAAAGTATCCGACGATATCTCAACAAGGATTTCGAAGAAGACCTTGCCTGTTTGGTTTCCAGGCCTAAATGCATTAAGGTTCTTGGCTGCCTTATTGGTTGTTCTTATGCATATACACAATAATATGGGAATTTCCGGCCTACCCCAGCTTCCAGCATTTCCGGTTCTTTTCAAAGGGTTATCTGCTGTATCCTTTTTCTTTGTACTGAGCGGCTTTCTCATAACTTATCTACTGTTAAAAGAAAGAGAAAGCACCGGAACAATTAACATCAAACATTTTTATTTACGAAGAGTCTTTCGTATTTGGCCGTTGTATTTTTTAATAATAGCATTTGGAATGCTTTTCTATTGGGGTATAGTTCCTGCTATGAATCTACCTTTTGAAAATGATTACCCTCACGAATTAGCGATCGTATTATATACCTTCTTTCTCGCTAATTTAATGAACAGCTTGTATCACGTAGGTGGTATACTACACATAACCTGGTCTATTGCCGTAGAAGAACAATTCTATCTTTTTTGGGCCCCATTAGCAAAAAGATTCAATACTAAATTACCAGTCATTATTATACTTATAACAATATTATCACTGTGTCTGAATTTTGCCAACACCCTAAATTTTTTCAATTTATCAAAGGAAATGCAAGCATTTATTAGCACATTGCAATTCCACTATATGGGTTTTGGAGCTTACTTTGCTTGGCTACTATATAATAAAAAGGAAAAACTGCTTTCTACACAATTTTTCAAAAACAAGGTATTTCAATCACTACTTTCTCTTTTGATAATATTGTATTTCCTATTCTACCAAAGAAATATATTAGGAGAAATCCTTACCCCCATACCATTAGGGTTATTATTCGGTTGGCTTATTATTAATATATCATCCAATCCAACACGCATTTTCTCTTTTGAGAATAAACCCTTGAACCATCTTGGAAAAGTATCATACGGTATTTATATGTATCATATGCCTTTTGTATATGCTTCCGCATTTATATTCCAAAAACTACCACAAATACAAGCGTTACCTTATATATTTTTCCCAATCTATTATGTCTTAACCATAGGACTTACAATACTCGCAGCTTCACTTTCCTACAAATTTATCGAGCAACCATTATTAAAGCGTAGCAAACGACTGTTTTAAACTAAAAATCATGTCAAAATCCATATTCTATACTTCCGAATTTTCCGTGCTTATCCAGCTCCTAAATGCATCATCAATGCAGGTAGTCATTCATGATCCAGGTCTTAAATGCCAGAAAGATGATACCCTGCAATTTACTTTAACCAGCAATGAAGCAATGCTGCGTTTACATCTGAACAAATATTCAGCTAATGAAGTAATAATTTTCAATCTAGGCAAATCAACTTTAGAAGGAATTGATACCGCCATTTGTATAGAATTTAGTGATAGAAAGACTGCAGCAGGAATGAACAAAAGTATCTTTAACTATATATGTAATAAAGATGCCAGCATGCGCTGGATATATCCAACAAATTTAAAATACCCACATTTTCTTTCTTTTTATAATTTTAATTATTGGAAAGCCAACATATACAAGTTTCTAGTTACAACTGCCTACTTTTTAAAGTTAACATGGCTAATTCCAAATGGGAAATTATTCATTTATAGTAAGGCACCATTATATTGGCTACAAATACTAAATAAGGACATAGCCCCTAGCTCTTATTCCATTTTTACTGGTACTCCAGGTCCTAATAGAAAAGTCGTTATTGCAGAAGCTATTGGAAAACGAGTAACAAATTTTATTAAACTAGCCGTGACAAGTAGGTCTGCAAAAAATATTATACATGAAGCAGAAATGCTTAACTCATTAACAAACTTTTCAAAAACCATACATTCTATACCAAAAGTTGAGATACTTAATGATTCATGTATTAGGTTATCAACAGTTCAAAAAACCAATCCAGAAAAGCAACAATGTTTTTCAAATATACATGCAGATTTTTTATCCTGTTTGTACAAAACCAGCTCCGGGGTAAGTCATTATAATGAAATCGGTATTTCAATGTTTGTAAAGGAAAGAATCGAGCGTATCGGCAAATACCCCCATTTAGCCACTACAAAGTACGCAAGCACCATACTTTTAAAACTCGAAGTTCTCCATGAAAAGTTTAAAAAAGAAAATCAAGTTATTCCGGTAGCTACTATGCACGGTGACTTTACTCCATGGAACTGCATACTATCTGGAAAAGAATTAAGTGTTTATGATTGGGAATTGGCTGCAGTAGAACACCCAATACTATTTGATCTTTTCCATTATGTTATACAATCACAGGTATTTACAAAAAATGCTGATTGCCAGCAAATAGAGATAGCATTGAAGGAAGCACTCGAGCTTTCAGGTAGTTTATCTTTAATCTCCCATTACAAAATTGACATAGCTCAACATTTCCAACTATACTTATTACTAAATGCCAGTTATTATTTAGATCTGTACCTGGAACAACAAAATTTGCACAAAGAAGCCTTCCTACTATTTAAGGTGTGGAATTATTTCCTTTCTCAAGAACAAGGAGCAAACGATTCGCAACAATTGAGGAATAACTTCATTAGAGAATTTTTTCTTTTCCTTGCTCCTCACGAGTATTCAGTATTGAAAAATGCTGGAAAACCTATTGCATCACTCTCTTACGAATCAGATATCGACATATTAATAAAGAAAAGCGACAAAGAAGAAATTCTTAAATGGATATATACTTACTCTGATATTCAAAAGATAAAGTGCATAAAGAAGTCCTTCATGACAACTGTACAAATCTTTTTTTTAGATACAAGCTTCCTTAGCGTTGATCTTTTACATGATTTTCACAGAAAGGATATTTGTTATATAAATAAATATATTCTACTGAGCGGAATTATAAAAGAAAATGGAATAAAGATACTTCCACCCGCTTATGACTACCTATATATTTTCCTTTTTTATCAAATTAACAATTCATCTGTACCCGAAAAATACACGGGCCATTTTAAAAATTTAATGGAGGCAGATGAAAAAATGATTCTCGACACACTAAAAACAAATAGCGGCATTACAGCGAAAAGACTAGAAGAAACTTTTGCTTTTACACCCGAAATAAAAAACCAAATAATTGCTCATTTGAAGACACTATCCTCCAATGGTCCAATTAAACGGTTATTCAGATTTTTTGAATACCAGATGAACGTATTAAAGGATCTTTTACGCAACAAGGGGTTTGTACTTACTTTCAGTGGGGTAGATGGAGCAGGAAAATCAACAATACTCTTTGAAGTAAAAGAGATGCTGCAGAAAAAATATCGCATGAAGGTTGTTATTATAAGGCATCGCCCCAGTCTTTTACCAATAATTAGTGCGTGGAAATATGGAAAGGAAGAAGCTGATAAAAGATGTGTAGAATCATTGCCACGCCAGGGCAAGAACAAAAACGTATTATCGTCTCTGGCCAGATTCGCTTATTACTATTCAGATTATCTTTTGGGCCAGGTAATAATCTATTTTAAATATACTTTAAGAGGCTATGTTGTTTTATATGATAGGTATTATTTCGATTTTATTGTTGATAGCAAAAGAAGTAATATTTCCTTAAATAAAGGGGTAATCAAAAAACTTTATCGTTTTGTTTTTAAACCCCAACTGAATATTTTTCTCTACGCGAAACCTGAAATAATTCTACAGAGAAAAAAAGAGTTATCAGCTAGTGATATCACATCTCTTACGAGTGAATATAAGCATTTGTTTAATGAATTAGGAACTCCACCACAATATATGTGCATAGAAAATATAGAAAAAGCAAAAACTATTTTCAAAATCGAACATGCAGTAATACAACTTCAATAACCCTAATAAAATCGATATGAAAACTATATTAGCTTCCGTTTATGCAGTAAATCCCTTCAAAGGTTCTGAAGATGGTACGGGTTGGAATCTTATTCTTCAAATAGCTAGATTCAACAAAGTTATTGCTATAACAAGAGAAAATAACCGCCCCCATATTGAGAGATATTTGCAAGAAAATGATGTTCCGGAAATATCAAATATTCATTTCGAATATTATGATCTTCCTTATTGGGCTCGGTTTTGGAAACGTGGTAACAAGGGGGCTTTGTTATACTATTATTTATGGCAATTCTTTTTACCTAGGTTCGTCAGAAAGCAAAAATTACAATTCGATATAGTACACAATTTGAATTTCCACAATGACTGGACGCCTTCAATGCTTTGGAAATTTAAAAAACCATTTGTTTGGGGCCCAGTAGGCCACCACCCACAAATTCCAAAAGAGTATATTCTGCCCGTTTATGGAACCAAAAAATGGCTATTAGATAGTCTTCGTTGGCAAGCAAAAAAATTCTTTTGGAATATAGATCCATTATTGTCAATAACTAAGAAAAAAGCAGATTATATACTTGCCATTAATTCGGATGTAAATAAAAAATTACATGTTACTAAATCAAAATTGGTGCTAATGCCTGCAGTAGCCACTAATGACATGTTACAAGTGAATATTCAATCAGCCCAATTCAAAATAATTTCTGTAGGTCGTTTTGTAGCCTTAAAAGGGTTTGATGTAACAATTAAATCTTTTGCGAATTTCTATCATCAGCTACCTGTAGAGAAAAAAAGTGCCGTAAAACTTGTACTAGTGGGAAATGGCCCAGAGCTTCCCTTCTTGAAGAAGCTAATAGAATCATTAGGTATTAAAGATGCGGTAGAAATAATTCTTTGGGTAGAGAGAGAAGAAATGAACCGACTATACTCAGAAGCCAGTTTGTTCTTTTTTCCATCTCATGAAGGGGCTGGCATGGTAGTTCCTGAGGCACTTAGCTGTGGCTTACCTGTGCTTTGTTTTGATAATGCTGGTCCAGGAGAGTTTATAACTGATTCGTGTGGTATTAAAGTGCCATATACTAATTATGAAGATTCCATTTCTGAATTTGGCAAAGCAATAAATAAAGTTTTTGAATCCCCTTCTTTATTAAAACATTTATCAGCAGGTGCTAGAATACATTTTGAAAATACATTTCAATGGAACTTAAAAGGAGATGTACTAAAAAAAATATATGAGACTATTTCCTAAGAAAATAATTTTTGTTCATTTACTGAATGATTATAGTGGAAGTCCACTTGTATTGTCGCAGGTCATTAATTCTCTGTCTGAGGAAGAATATGAAAAGATTCTTTTTACTTCTACCTCTTCAAACAGTGGCTTTCTTAGTAATCTTAATGGAGTAGAAACAAAAACATTTTGGTATAGCTGGTCATCCAACCCCTGGTGGAGGCTTATTACCTATTCCATCAGTCAGTCAATTCTCTTTTTTAGACTTCTTTCATACTGGAGAAAAGATGTTGTTATATACGTCAATACACTTTTGCCATTTGGCGCTGCGCTTGCAGGAAAGTTTATGGGCAAAAAAGTAATATATCATGTCCACGAAACAAGCATGAAACCACCTTTACTAAAAAAATTCTTACGATTTGTAGCAAATTCAACTGCTAACGGGATACTTCATGTATCAAATTATCTTGCTCAAAAGGAAAATTTCCCTGGCACTAAAAACAAAGTGCTCTATAATACTCTTTCTCATGAATTCGTGCTAGAATCCCAAAAATATCTACGGGAAGCCATTCCAAAAGACAGCTTTCGGGTATTAATGTTATGTTCATTAAAAAAGTATAAAGGGGTGGATGATTTTTTTATGCTAGCTCACCAAATGCCATCTGTAAATTTCGAGTTGGTATTAAATGCCACTGAAGAAGAAGTTTCCGAATATGTTTCAATCGCTGGAAAACCAGCAAATTTGGAAGTACACTCCTCTCAAAAGAATGTACATCCCTTTTACCAAAAGAGTTCTTTGGTTCTTAACTTATCTCACCCAGATCAATGGATAGAAACGTTTGGAATGACTGCACTCGAAGCAATGTATTATAAACTTCCGGTGATTGTGCCAACCGTTGGAGGTATTGCTGAAATAGTTGAAAATGGTTACAACGGGTTCCATTTAGATTATAGGTCACTAAATGAAATGCAAGAAAAAATTGAAGAGCTGGTAATAAATAAGAGTCTTTACAATACCCTGTCAGAAAACGCATTTAAGTATGCACAAAAATTTAACGAATCGGAATACAGGGAAAATCTTAATGGGCTTGTAAGGGAATTTATTCAAAATTCTGATCCTGTACAGAAATCAATACTACTACGATGAAAAAGGAAAACACTTCTAAAAAAACAATAGCTATTATTGGTACAGTTGGGATACCCGCAAAATATGGTGGTTTTGAAACGTTGGCAGAACACCTGGTAAGGCATCTTACAGAAGAATACAACGTAATAGTATATTGTACAAGTAAAAAGTATCCTAAAGAGCAAAGGGTTAAAGAATACCTTGGTGCTAAACTTGTTTATCTGCCAATTGATGCAAATGGCATTCAAAGTATCTTATATGATTGCCTTTCAATCTTTCATGCTATCTTTTTTGCGGACGCCTTACTAGTATTGGGTGTTTCAGGTGGAATAATGTTGCCGTTTGTAAGATGGTTTACCAATAGGCGCCTCATAGTTTCAATTGATGGTATAGAATGGAAAAGAGCAAAGTGGATTAGGCCTGCTAAATGGTATTTATGGTGGGCAGAGAAGATTGCTGTAAAATATTCACATGCAGATATCTCAGATAATGAATCGATTCAAGATTATACAGCGTATCGATATAAGACATTAAGCCATATTATTGAATATGGAGCAGATCATACTATGAAGGTTCAACCTACGGAAGACCATTACTCTATGTATCCCTTTTTGAAAAAACCATATGCCTTTAAAGTTTGTCGAATTGAACCCGAAAACAATATTCATACAGTATTAAAAGCATTCAGCACTACTTCAAAATTCCCTCTTATCATGATAGGTAATTGGAATAACAGTGAATATGGCAGACATCTAAAAGAAACTTATGGCAAACATCCCAACATTATACTTCTAGATCCCATATATGATCAAGGCAAACTAGATCTTATAAGAAGTAATGCCGCATTATATGTTCATGGACATAGTGCTGGTGGCACCAATCCTTCACTGGTAGAGGCAATGTACCTTGGATTACCCTTGATAGCTTTTCATGTATCATACAACAAGACAACTACAGAAAATAAAGCTTGGTATTTTCATGATGAAATTGAACTTACTACTATTATAGAAAATTGTAATTCGGATTCGCTAAAAATGAATGCCAGCTTGATGAAGGAAATAGCCGATCGGAGATATACATGGAAAATTATCTCTAATAAATATAGTTTCCTCATACAGCAGGTTTTTGCTTCAAAAGAAAAAGTTACGGTATCCCCAATAAGAAACGACTTAAAAGAAAAGGAATTGGTCGAAATGGAACTGGGTCATCTTGCATATCCTACAATGTTTTACGAAAAAAGATAATCATGAAACCTCTTACATACGATATACTGATTAGTTTTAGCTGTAGTACAATTATCAGTCTTCTTTTGATTCCACAGATAATTCGATTTAGCAAAAAATTTAACCTGGTTGACAAACCGGATGAGCGGAAAGTGCATATTATCCCAATAGCAAGGCTAGCAGGGATAGCGATATTTTTTGCTTCACTATTCGGTGTACTCTTTAGCAATTATGGAAGAGCAGCCATTAGTGATTTGCCGATATATTTCTCAGCGGTTGCCGGAATGTTTTTATTGGGCATTTGGGATGACTTAAAAAACATCAGCGCAAAACTTCGCTTCTTGCTTCAAATTGGTATTTCTCTTTCAATAGCATTCTCTGGTATAAGATTAACATCTTTGCACGGAATTCTTGGCATCCAAGAGTTGTCCATTTTTTGGCAATACCTCGTTAGTGTTCTTATTATAGTTGGTGTAACAAATGCATTCAATTTGATTGATGGTATTGACGGTCTGGCAGGTGGTTTGGCCCTAATTAGTATTGTAGCCCTGGCAATTGTAGCCTATTTGTTAGATTTTAATTCTTTACTAATCGTATATATAGCACTAGCTGGCGCTTTGATTGGATTTCTGTATTACAACTTTAGTCCTGCTAAAATATTTATGGGAGATGGTGGATCTGTTATGCTTGGCTTTTTTATCAGTAGCTCAGGAATACTTCTTATTGAAACATCTCTTTTACATCCAGGAAAAGTAGAACCATCAAGAGTGGCATTAATAGTTACGGCCTTATTAATTATCCCTGTATTTGATACTGTTCGGGTATTTATGGGAAGGATGTTTAAGGGAATCTCGCCATTCAAGGCTGACAAAACACATATACATCATTTATTCTTGATAGCTGGATTAAACCACCGTAAAACTTGTTATTTCCTGTATTCATTCGCCTTTTTACTTCTAATTATTTCCTTCTTTGCTCCCATTCATACGTATATCTCAATTACCATTTTTTTGATGGTGTTTTTATTCAATATTATAACTGAAATACTACGGATAAATCAAGGAGTCGAGAAATGGTTGAAAATAATTCATAAAATGGAAAAAGGAGAGGTGCTTTAATTTTAATCAAACTGAATGACTAAGTAGCAGACTTCTTTAATGGACTCCTAATACAAACTGGCTAATTATGAAAGAACAAAGAATAATGTTTGTTATAAGGAGTGTTCCCCTTCATTAATATTTCTGACTTCAGTATTTGCTTGGTTTCAAAAAAAGTAAATGCTTTTCTTAAGGTAAATTCTGCCTTGTCTCATTTAGACCAACATCCTAACTTCGTCTTCTAATATTATAGAAGATCTGATTGCTCTTGATATTTTAATGATTTAAATATCAGATTCAAAGGCCAAATCCTAAATTCATGCAATCTACTTCAAACATAGAGTACATATACGGTTTCAACTAGATAGTTGCCAATTTTCTTCTTAATAAGACAATCTATGTATATACAAGCACTTCGTTAGATGTCTTAGAAGGTTGGAGACTTTATGCAATTTCAATCCTTTATAGGTCAGCTAAAAGAAGAATTCTTGTAACTAAGACTCAGCTACTAAGTAGAACTCATTAGATTTCACCCAAACTCAAGCTAATTAAAGTGTTTATAATGCAATAGTAACTACCGAAAAATCGTTTTTATTAATATTGAATCTTGCCCTTTTTATTTCAAAATGGTACTATGTCAAACCAAAAATCCTTGAAATTCTTCCTTGTTGATGATGACGTATTTTGTCTCAACCTTTATCAGCAATTTCTTGAAAAACTGGGGTATTCGGAAATAGAATGCTTTAATAGAGGTAAAGACTGTATAGATAATTTGCAAAATCGCCCCGATATTATTTTTCTTGATTATAGCATGGATGAAATGAATGGCATTGAAGTTCTTCAAGCTATCAAATTATTTGATGAGTCCATCACTGTCATATTCATTTCGGGACAAGAAAATGTTGAAGTGGCTGTAGCCGCACTTAAATATGGCGCCTACGATTATATTGTAAAATCAAAAATCACTCCTTCCTTACTTCAATCTATAATTGATCGTTTAGTTTCTGATAAAGAAGTCGTTACAAAACCTATCAAAAAATCTCTCTTTGGAAAAGTAGGAGCAGCTTTAGGTATTTAACCCACATTTTATATTTTGTACTTTATTTACTCAAAGAAAAGACCCGGATAGTATCCGGGTCTGCCCTATATAATCGATTTCTAATCCATTTACTTAGTAAGAGTTCATCACTAACTGATACTAGATCTGGTGTCACTTAATTCTGCGTCTATATTGCTGATTTTGAAATTGCTATTATACACCTGCTTCTTTTAAAATCTTTTCATAGACCTGACATTTCAGCTATCCCGACAAAAGGTTCGGGCTTTCAATTTCTTATTGTACAATCAGGCGCTGTGTCATTCTATATAACTTGTTTTTTACATTCAGAATATATACTCCCTTGGTAATTACCGTTTCAAGTGGTATTGTATTTATCCCACCAGCAGTGCTGTTGATGGTACCTTTTTGCACTAATTGACCTGCTGCATTATGAATAGAATAATCATATTCTCCAGTGTAAATTCCAGTGGCAGCTATATAAATACTCTGATGTACAGGGTTATTTAGTACGTAGAAGGATGATTCGCTTGTAGCATTTTCAGTAACTGCCTTAACAGTAGAAAATGCCACCTGACCATTAGGATAGATACTCTTTATTCTGTACCAGGCAGTTCCTGATAATGCTTTATAATCATCAAAATGATATTTGTTTTGTGTTAAATTCTGTAATGCTTGTATATTTCCAATACCATAAAAATCCTTTTCATTTTCGCTTCTTTCTACCTCGTATGATTTAGTTCCATTCTCATTACCAGCTACCCATTCCAGACTTGTAAACCCTTGTTTTCTCTGTGCAGTAAACGAAAGTAAACGCTGTGCAACAAACCAGTCTAAACTACCGAATGTGAAAAATCCAAATGAATTGACCGTACCGGAGGTTATTGAACCCGTATTATATATATCACCTGTTGCAGATCCCCCTCTATCAGTCCATAGGGTCGCTGCATAATTCACTACTCTTATTTCTGTTAAAGGATATCGGGGGAAAATAACTTTGTTATTATCCCAATTAAGATTGATCTGAGCAGTACCTCCACTGATTTGTGGTATATCCCAATACTCATTGTTATCTGCCAACAATATAGGTGCTAAAACATTTAAGGGATTGATGGTTGGGGCATTGTATTTACAATTGAATTCTGAATTTGAAGAAAGGCTCTTTATTTCAGCGCTTCGCAAATAGGTTCCGTTACCAACTGGAAAAACAAAATCGGTAGACCCGATTTTTTTCACCCACCCGTTAACATGCCTGGAGTCTGTTTCTCCAGAGTGCGAAGCCCCTGCCTCATAAATTAAATATTTTGGGGTTATTGCTGTTGTAAGCACCCCATTTGTAAAAGTATGAACACCACTCACACTTAAATTTGTGTTTAATGTTATACCTGCGTTATTATCACTTATAAAGTTATAGGTCTTGAAAGGCTGAGCACCTCCTACCACCTGAGCAACAGTACCATTGAGGTAAAGTGTGCCTGTACCGACTGTCATAGACGCCTGCCCATTTGTTAGGTTTCTGCTCACATATAAATTACCATTATTGGTTAATGTGGCAGTATTAGTATTTGTAAATGCTCCATTGATATATACAATATCGCTTCCTCCGGAAACATAAAGTATTCCAGTATTCTGCATATCAACCTGTGCATTTGACGTTGAAAAAATCAGCAAAAGGAATGCAGTGATGAAGTTGTTTATTTTCATATCAGGTTTATTAGTAGTCTATTAATTATTTGAAACCTTTTTTAATTTTTGGATATCTTTCTGCAATAACTGTAACTGAGCCTGTTGCTCTTGCAGTGCTTTTATTAATACGGGTACCAGTTCAGCATAATTCATACCCAAAAAATCAGTGGCTTCGTTGCCAATCACCACTTCTGGTACAAGATTCTGAACTGATTGTGCTATTAAACCTATTTTTCCAAGATTATCCTTTTTCCATTCATAATGTATAGGCTCTAATTTCATGATAGTACGAATTCCATACTCTAATGGCCGTATATGTCTCTTCAATCTCGCATCAGAAGTTTGGATGGTTCCATTAGCTGACCAAACAGAACTCCACCTTGTTCCACTTTTACCTATAGTATAGGTGTTGTCTGCAGAAGGAGATAGAATTCCTGCAACGGTTAGTTTATCAGCTGGAATGGCAATAGCACCAATCCCTACATTGCCAGAAGCCGTGATTCGCAAACGTTCATTAGAAGTAGCGAACCCTCCTGTAAACAAAAGAACGTCATACGAAGAAGAGGTACCGATTTTCATATCATTACCGCTTGCATAAACATAGGCGTTATTTAATCCATCAAGAATAGGAATTGTCGCGTTATTATATCCGCTTGAATTGATTCCCATATCGATAAAATTTACTGATTCATTACCATTATCGGCTGTAGCTACAATATCAGAGCTAGCAGAAGTACCGCTACTTGAATTCTTAATATTTAACTGTAAATAATTGTCAATATCTCCCTTTCCACTAATTACATTATATGAACTTGTTACTCCTGCATCTACTAATAGTCTTTCCGGATTCGTAGCATCAAATGAACTGGTACCAATCCCGGTATAACCAACAGCTTGAATTCTCATCGCTTCAGCATTACTTGAAAAAAACCTAAAGTCGGAGGACACACTGGTTCCTGTTCCGGTATAATTGGCGTCCAATCCTGATCCACCTGAGGTAACCAAGCTGCCGTTATATCTCCCTGAAAACCTAAATTGGCCTATCAGGTCTCCATTTTGCAGATCTACAGGAATAACTATTGTACCTCTGGCTTTTCTCATGAAAATCCCTTGTGTTATAGAAGCTCCATGATCCTGCAAATAATAGTCATTAGAATTATCATCGTTATCTGTGATGGAATGAAATCTGCCAGAAGGAGATGAATTTCCCAATCCAATGTATCCGCTGGAAGAAAGATGTACCCGGGGTACGTTGTTCGTAATGAAGGAAAAGCCGTAATTCTCAATAACCCCAACCGATTTTATTGATTTAAGGTTATTACCACCCTTTATCCAGGGTGTACCGATAGTTGTGGTTTTTCGTACAGCTACGTTTTGACTATACACTTGCCAACTACTTCCATCACTTACTAACCTGATAACTTCATTAGGTTCATCGAGTAACCAGGTTGATTGACCTTCTATAGTTTCAGACACACTGGTAGCAATAGTGCAAATGGGTACTGGCAATGTAGTACTTGCATTTTTTATCCAATATATCCTTCCGGTACAAGTTACAGCGATAGGTAAAGTAATTGTTGCTGAGCTTGTACCTGTAAATAATAATACGTTATCGTTTATGTCAAGCGAAGTGGCTCCAGTACTGCTTCTTACTGCTAATGCCACAGCACCCTTCACTTCCAGATCTGAATTTGGTGTATTGGTTCCAATACCTGTTTGGCTATGCACAGATAAGGTACTAGTAAGTGCTATAAATACTGATATGATTTGCTTCTTCATTATTTTAGCTTTAATAAAACCCTTACTGCTTTTTGCTGTTTTTGTTTAGTGCAGTAGAAACTTCTTGTTTCATTTTCTCAATTTGAATCTGTTGTTCTTTTACGGCATTAATCAATACAGGCACCAGTTCCGCATAATTCATACCCAGTAATTCCTTTGTTTCATTGCCACTTACCACTTCCGGTATCATCTCTTTTACTTCCTGGGCAATGAGACCGATTTTTTCAGTAACATCATCATCGATCCAATTATAGTGAACCGGGTGTAGTTGCATCACTTCTTTTAATCCATATTTCAATGGTTGAATATTTTTCTTCAATCTTATATCTGAAGTTTGGATAGTTCCATTTGCTGACCAAACAGCACTCCATCGGGCACCGTTTTTTCCTAATGTATAGGTATTGTCGGCAGAGGGGGCAACAACTCCAGCAACGGTGAGTTTGTCTGCAGGATTTGTAACTCCAATGCCAACATTTCCGCTACTCAGTATTCGCAACTTTTCATCAGTCGTTTGATATCCATTGGTAAAGAAAATCAAATCGCGCCCTGAACTACCATTGCCAATAATAAAATTTCGTCCGGTTGAATATAAATAGGCGGTATTGATTCCATCAAGTATGGGAAGGCTTGAATTACTATAGGACCCTGAGTTAATACCCATATCAATGTAATTGGTTGACTCATTACCATTATTGGCCGTTGCTACTACATCCGAGCTGGCACTAGTTCCGTTTGACCGGTTTTGGATATTCAATTGAAGGTAATTGTTGATACTCCCTCGGCCGCTAATCACATTATACGAGCTGGTACTGCCAGCATCTACGAGTAATTTTTCAGGAACCGTAGCACTAAAAGTTGTGGCGCCAATGCCAACATTGCCCGTTTCACTTATTCTCATTCTTTCTGTACCACTGGTAAAAAACCTAAGGTCAGTAAGTCCATTTGTACCATCACCTTTATAATAAGCTTCCATGGATGAAACACCACTGCTGAAACCTAATGCCCCATTATATCTGGGTACAAATCGTATCCATCCAAGCGCGTCACCGTTTACTAAGTCTGATGGAGAAGCTACTGTACCTCTTGATTTTGTCATGTATATACCCTGCGACGTTCCCGCGCCATAATCATCATAAATGTAATCGTTTCCTGTTTCAACTGTTTCATTTACAAAATGTAATCGACCTAATGGAGTGGTAGTGCCTATCCCTAAATACCCTGCTGTAGTTAGTCGCATCCTTTCTGCATTATTAGTAATAAAAGGCAAGCTGAAATTGGTGATGGTTCCAAGTGATTTAACGCTAGATACCCTGTTACCTCCTTGTAACCACGATCCTCCTGTAGTACTTGTTTTTGCTACCGGAACATCCTGGTTAAGAATATACCAATTACTACCATCACTAACTAGACGAACTGTTTCGTTTGGTTCATCTAAAGCCCAGTTACTATTACCATCTATTG
>Ga0075163_10003067_pt1 | contig 22530 bp, 34 predicted proteins | sample JI1023141ADNA_FD_71478 | JGI IMG/M metagenome (GOLD analysis project Ga0075163, IMG submission 71478) | Wastewater effluent complex algal communities from Wisconsin, to seasonally profile nutrient transformation and Carbon sequestration -... | ecosystem: Engineered > WWTP > Effluent > Algae... | reverse complement strand
CAGCCGGAAGTCGGCGGCCAGGGCGGCCTGCAGGTCGTCGCGGGCGTCGTCCAGTTCGGCCTGGTCGGGAATCCACGGCTCGCCGTCGCCCATGTCCTCGATGCCCAGGGTTGCCAGCACCAACGGTGCATACAAACGATCGGCGACCGCATCCTGGGCGGCCATCAAACTTTCTTCGGTCATCAGCGTCCGGAAAGAACGCAGCAGGTGCGGGGTGCCCCGCCGCGCCCAGGGGGTGGAGCGGTTGACGATCCGGGAGACCAGGGCGTCGGAGATGTCCAGGCCGTCGTTCTGGGCGGCGGCCTCAATGATTTCCGGGTAATACTTTACCAAATCTTGGTACTCACGGTTCCTCTGGAGCCGCTCGCTCGGTGTCTCGTCGGCGTCGCCCAAACCGCCCCCCTGCGGTCCTTGCCGAAGGTTGTCGACCATCTCCTTGACCAGAAGCTGGACACGGTCGCGCTGTACGAACAACGAACGCGAGACCCGCAACATGTCGGGGTTGAGGATTTCCTCGGAAGACCAGACGCCCAGCGACTCATTGAAATGCGCTAACGAAGTTACCTCGCCGACCGTGAAAAATTCACGACCCAACTGGTCGGGGAGGAACTCCATGTAGTTCAATTCCCCGAAGAACATGTCCTCATAGAATTTTTGAATCAATGGGTCTTTGCTCGTGAACTCAAGTCCGACGACGGGGAATTTCGAGTAGATGTCGATCAGCAGTGGAACCAGGTCGTGGGTGGCGTAAAAGAGACGACTCCAGCGCCGAATGTCCTTGAGTTCCTCGTCGTCCTCGACGTTGAACGGGATGCCCTTGTCGGCCAGCGATCCTAGCGGCTGGCGCACCTTGGGCAGCGCGATCTGCATATTGGTGCCCTGGAAACCGGTGAACTGGCGGCCACGGTAATTGGCCAGCCGTGACCGGTTCATCGAAGCGGTCAGGCTCCGGTTGTTGACGGCGGCCTGCATGTTCATCGCCTCGGCCCGGGCCTGGGTTGGCGAGTTGGGCATGGAAGCGCCCATCTTGCGCAGCTTGGAGACCTCTGAGGACCAGTTGGCGCTGCCGGTGTGCAGGTAGGTCATCGGGCGACCTCGCTGCGGCGCACCAGCGACAGGCAGTTCTCGGTGTACCACCCCTCGTCGGGTGCCTTATCGTGCGCCTTCTCGGTGAGGGTGACCCGCCAGGTCGGGTAGACCGGGGTCCCGCCGTGCTCGAAGCACATGTCGATCTCGTGCACCTCACCGATGCCGTCAAAGATTTTCCCGGCGCAGCGGGCCTCGACGATGTCGCCATTCCGGAACGGTGGGCCGACCGGAGACCAGGGTGCCATCAGGAGCAGGAAGTCCCGCTCGTCACTGGTCAGCGGCTCAGCCATCAGGCAGGCGTCGCACAAGGGACGATTGGTGCCCTCCTCGACGTAGGCGATTTCGAGGAACTTTTTGCATACCGCGCAGAGGTCTTTCATAGGCCTTCTAGCCTACTTCTTTTTGCGCGGAATGGCGGGACCCTGCCAGGTGCCGTTGCTGTCCCGCTTTGCCCAATCTTTGGGCTGCTTGGGGATGCTGGTCGACGGCGGCTTCTTTGGCCCACCCTGGCGGGCCGGGTCCTCGTCGTCGTACTTCGTCCAGTCGGCCAGCCGCTCGATCTCGGCTAACAATTCGCGCTGGCTCTTTTGAGAAACGTTCACGATCCCGTGATTGTCCGGTGATACCGATCCGCTTCTGTCTGAAAATCCGCCTCGGGGTGATTCTTCACCCAGTTTCGTGCCCGCTGGCAGGCTAGGCATTGCCGCCACCCGCGCCGTGCCTGGCTGGGAACCAGGTTGGGTTCCTCCAGAGGATGCCCGGCGGGACAGTGCGTTTTCTGCTGCTGCCACTGCGTCCCGTGACGAACCATGTCCGCCATGTTGTCCTCGACCGTCCCGTAGGCCAGATTCTCCAGACGGTTGTCGTGCGGATCGCCGTTCAGGTGACGAACCTGCCGCCCCTCCGGAGGTCCGAGGAAGGCCAGGGCCACCAGTGAGTGAACCGTCTTGGTATTGTTCTGCCCCAGGTGAACGGTGGGATAGCCGCGATGGTTGCCCGCTATGTTCGCCCTGAGCACCCGACCCCGAAGAGTCAGTTGGCCAGAACGCGGATGAGGAACCGTTCGATCCACGCTGCGAACCCGTCCGAGGCTGGACACCTCGTACCCGTTCTGATTTGGAACCGGAATCCATCTCTCCATTTCCCGATGGTATACCAGATTCCATGTCTTTGCTAGCAAGAATCACCCCAGGACGAACGGGGATTTCTCTAGCCACATAGAAGTCAGCGGTGTCACTCGCCAAATGCTGGGCGCTTCCCAGAGCCGTAATGTTCCACACCTTCCCGCACGAGCAGGTCTTGTAGGACGGGGCGGCGATCTTCTGCCCGCAGGAGCAGGTGAAGGCCTTGCCCTCCTTGGAGATGTATCCGGCGAGGTGGTCGTCCCACTTCCAGTCCGGCACCCGGCGGGTGAAGAAGCTGGCCTCCTTGGTCGGCTCCCACTCGCCCCAGGAGCCGCGCTTGGTCACCGGGTTCTTGGCCTTGGTGACCGACGGCTTGGGGTTCGACTTGACCGCATTGTCGCCCGGCGGGTGGCTGATGCCGAGTTCCTTGTGGAGCTTGGCGGCACCGCCCGGGCCGACGCTGCGCTGGGAGACGAAACCCTCGGCGGCGATGTCGCCATCGCCGAAGTTCAGCCCCTTCTCCTGCTGCTGCTGCTGCCAGCGCTGGAAGCGCTCCATAACGCCGCCCTTGGACTCCAGGCGGCGGCCGATGTGGCCGCCCGGCATGTTGGGGAGGTTGGAGACCGCGATATTGTCCGAGACCCGGGGCCTGTCATTCTCGAACTCGAACGTGTCCTGAACTGGGGTGTTAATCCAGGTCTCCCCCGCCAGGCGGGGACGGTCAAAAGGGCGGCGGCTCGCTTGACGGCTTCCCGTGCGGTAGCCGTCTTCATTGTCATGCCCGTCAGCGAAGTCATCTTCTGGAGGAGCTGGATATTCCGCCCGGTAAGAATCCAACCACTTCTGCTCGGCATCTCTGTAATCCTGAGACCACTCAGCCCCCCCAGGACCACCGTGCTGGCGGGGATCATTCATGTATTTCAGTCGATACATTTCCTCAGAACCAGGCCGCTGGTCCATGTTCTCCCAACCCCTATCAAGGGGTCCCTGAACCAGGTCACCAGCCAGAACCGTCTTCAGGAAGGCTTCCCGGCGAAACTGCGGGTTACCGGCGGCCAGCAGGTGGCTGACGTGCCGGGCTGCAGCGGTGCGAACCCGGGCCGGGGCGACCTTGAGCGCCTCGGCGACGTCACTGTAACCACGGCCGGACAGGGCTGCCGAGACCAGCATCCGATAGCCGTCCCGAGACAGCCGGTACCGATTGGCGATCACGGCGGCGGCGTCACGAAGGGTGGTGTCGACCTTGGCCTGACGGCGGCTGGCCTGCTGCTGCAGAGACTGGGCACCGCCCGGCGCTGCGGCCGGGGAGACGTCGACACTACCCTCGGGCGGGGTCACGTCGAGCGGGTGCTCGGCCTGCTCGATCTGCTGGGCGAACTGGATCGCCTGTAGGGCCTGGGTCAGCGGATCGACGATCTGCTGGTACTCCTGGGTCTCCCGCTGGATCATCTGCTGAACGGCATTGGAGGCCATGTCGAGAAGCTGATCCTCGGCGGGCTGATCCTCGGCCGGGGCACCCTGGGGAGCACCCTGCGGTGCGGGAGGCTGGCCGCCGCCCATCGCTGCCGGGTCGCCACCGCCCTGCGGGGGAGCCATTCCGGCGTTGGGGTCACCGCCACCCATAGCTGCCGGGTCCATGCCCGCAGATGGGTCCTGGGGGGCCGGAGCGCCCTGCTGCGGGGGTGCTGACTGCTGTTGCTCGTCACCCTCGGCGGCCCAGAAGGAGCGGGCCGACTGACGGCGGCGGGCCGTACGGGGCTGCTCTTCCTCGTCACTGAAGGGGTTGCCACCGCCACCCTGCGGGGGGCCGGACTGCCCGGGACCTGCCGGGGGAGGACCACCGAAACCGCCCTGGCCGGGTGCGCCACCCTGAGCGCCCTGCTCGACCTCTTCGAGCAGCAACTGCTCGATCGTGCCCTCGGGCAGGCCGAGGATCGAGTCGATCACCTCGGGCGGGACGGGGGCGCTTCCTCCCTGGTCGTCCTGGGGGATTTCCTGCTGGAGTCTGGGGTCAAGTTCAGGGGCCTGGTCGGGCACCGTAAAAGACTGCCCACCCTGGTCGCCGCCAGGGAAGCCGTCATCTCCACCATCATCGACAGGGCCATCCCCGCCACCGGCAAATTCGTCCTCACCACCGTCAGTGTCATCTTCGCCGCTGTCGTCGTCGTCCGAATCGCTGTCCGAAGGTGGTGCGGATTCCGCGTCATCACCGGAATCTTCATTGTCGCCACCGTCCTCGGACTCGCTTTCCGGCGGACCGGACTCTTCGTTCTCGTCATCGCACTCGCAGTCGTCCTCGGCCTCTGCGGTGCGGACGATCATCGACTGCAAGAGCCGGTAGTCGTCGTCGTGGATGCCGGTCGCGGCGTAGTGGTCGAGGGTCTCCAGCGAGGCGACCCGTAGTCCGTTAGAGCGGGCGAAGTCGGTGTAGATGTCGGCGACTAGCTTGGCGGCTTCACGAGGCGCACTGCGAACGCGATCATCAATGGCATAAAGGGATTTCGGATACGCAGTCGAGCCATCGCCGGTGCCGCAATACTCATCACCGTGCTTATGGGTCCATGACCTGCCCGACCCCTCCACTGGTTCGTCGCAAATAGCGCACGCTTCGTCGCCAGCTACATGACGGCGTGCCTGCCGACTGGAGTCACCACCGGGGGTGAAGTCGTTGGACTCGACCTTGGCCGGGCCGTTCTGGTCGACCGAGTTCTTATAGCTCTCGAAGTCGCCCTCGGGAATCAGGTTGGTGTGGGAGGGGTGGTAGGTCTCGTCGAGGTCCTGGAACGGGGCGTCCCGGTCCTCGGCCAGCTTGTAGGGGTGGGCCAGCTTCCAGTCCTGCTTCATCGCGTTGTGCAGGCGGCGCATCGTGCCGGTGTTCGGGAAGATGTACGGCTCGACGGTGGAGCGGATGTCGTGCTTGGACAGGTGCCAGCGGTCGCCGAACTCGTCGATCCCGGTCGCCCCCATGAGGAAGCGCCCGAACTTGGAGCGGACGACGTCGATCGCGGCTTCCATCTGCCGGGCTGCGGTCTTGGCGGCCAGGCGCGGCTGCGCCTGCGTGGCCTCGTCGTTCTCGAACAAGCCGAAATCTGACATCTGCGTGGCTCCAGATCGTTTAAGCGATGGGTCACTCCTTCTTGATCAGGAACAGAGGTTTCCCAGGGTCAAAGACGATCCGAGTCGTTGTGAGTGAACAGCTCGGCACGTTTGGCTACCACGGCGGCTTCGGCTTCCTCGATGGAGGAGAACACTCCGAGATAGTGTTTCTTGCCGTTGTGCCCAACGATGGCTTGCCACCCATTCTTCTTACCCTTATTCTTCCCGGTATTTGGGAACACGCCACGCACTCCGGATTTTGACTCACGAGTGGCCCCGGCCCGGTTTTCCGCGTTTTGTTTTGCCGTAGCCGGTCGGAGGTGTTCTGGTCGAACGCAGTTTTTCGGACAAGTGTGTCGGTGATCCAGGCGCAAAGTTCTACCGTCCGGACCATCAGGAATAGGGCCATTAATCAGCTCGTAAGAAAACCGATGGGCAAGAATTTTCCGCCCCTCGCAATAAAACTGTGCGTATCCGTGGCTATCCAAAGAAGTGGTTCGCAACCAGCAAGAAGTATTGTCAACAGGGCTAACGGGGCCGTTCTTGTCGACCCTGGACCAGAACCGACCGACCACGTCCATGCGACGAATTATACCCCAGTTGACGGTGTTTGTTTGGTACCTACACCTTTGAGGTGGTGGCGGGGGAGAACACAGGTCAGCGGGGCCGCTCCCGGCGGATCGGGCGGCCCGCCAGGTCGTCGACGTGGACCCGCACCCACTGCGGGTCGTTGGGGCCGCCGTTCCAGAACTGGGTCTCGTCGCGCTTGACCTTGCCGCGCGGCACCTGGGTGGACACCACCGACGGGCCGTAGCTCTTGTCGCCGCCGGGCCGCAGCGCGAAGTAGATGTGCTGGTCGGTGCGGGGCGCGTCGATCGGGGCGTCGTAGTCGCCACGTTCGGGGTTGGGGGTCCAGCCCTGGGTCTGCATGATCTGGTGGGCGTTGGACCGGGTGGTGCGGTGGTAGAGGGTGAGCAGCTCGTCGGAGTCCAGGCCGTCGCCGAGCGAGGTGCGCCAGTTGGCGGCGGTGACCTGCCGGGCGTGGCGGGCCATGATCCCGTTGGTCCACATCGTGTTGAACGGCTCGAAGGTCATCGGGGGCGGGGGGCCGTTCTTCCCGGCGGTCCGCTGCTCTCGGTGCTGCGTCAGGGGTGTCCATTGACCCGGCCCGGAATACACCTCCAGGTGGTCCGCCGAGATCGGGCTGGTGGAATACAGATCACCGGAATGTCTTTCCTGGCGGAAATCACCGGAGCTACGCGGAGAACGCAGCAGGGTGGGGCGACCGCCTTCGGGGTAGAAATTCCTGGCCACCTGCGGGTCGTGCGTCCAGTAGGACCGTAGCTCGACAGAGCCGTCCGGCCAGGTGTCCTGGTCGGTGCCGTAGTCCGGGTCATGTACGTCGAGGTGGCCGAAGTCAGCGATGTCTTGGGCGTTGTAGTCGTGCGTGCCGTGATAGACGTACTGGGGGTCAGCCGGGATGGTTTCGCGCGAAGGATCAGGCCACTCGCTGCTGGCCAGCCGAGCGTGATCGTGCCGGGACTGCTCATATGCCGACCAGCCGCGACCGTCCTCGGTGAGGATGTCTGAATGGTGCAGTCGCGGCTCGTGCTGCTTGGCGAAATCGAACATCGAGGTGGCGATCGACTGACCCCGATGGTCTTCGGGGACTTGGATACGGTCGATCTCGCCCGGCCTGCGGGTGCCCAGGTCTACCATGACATGGTCGTCGTCGTACCACTCCAGGGAACCGACCTGCTTCCCGCCGGGGGCGTGGGCGGTCACGCCGGGCGACCAGACCAGTTCGGGGTGGTAGCGGAAGTAGGTGCCCTTGGGGAGGGGCGCGGGCATGGCGGTGCGGGAGGCGTATTTGTGGGCGATGGGATCGGCCCACTGAGGCTCTTCACCAAACGAGTAAGGGTCTTCGTCGGGCAGCCTCTTGATGACGGTGCCCCCATCGGTCATGTGGGACGAGTGATTGCCGTCACCGTAGTCGCGCTGCGGATCGTCGTGAGGCTCAATCTCGTAAATGTGCTGGCCGTACCCGGCGTAGGGCGCGTGGTCGGAGGAGTCATCTTCCTCCCCGTAGTAAACGTATGCCTTGTTGGGGTTCCACGACTCGTCACCAACCTCTTGGTGATCGGGGTGAACCTGGTTGTACGGCAGAAGATGGTCGCCGGGATTCAGTTCATCGTCTGTCCGGTGATACCAAGGCATGGCGGTCTTGGTCCGCTGATCGTAGTCCCGTTGCATCTTCTGGCGCTTCTGGAAGATATCGGTCAGCCGGTCCTGATCCTCCTGGGCCAGGTTTCCGCGCAGGGGGTGGGACTGGTTGTGGAGGAGAACCATCGAGGCGGCGATCTCGGCGGGGTCATAGCCGTGTTGGGCGACAGCCTCGGGGCCGGTGGCATACGGGGTCAGGTCGGAGCCGTACTCCTTCCCCTGGTTCTCAAGCTGGTACGGCATCGGTTCATGGCCGTCGAGCGCCCACGCGGCCTCCTCCTGGCCGTAGTCGTGGTTCTTATGGGCCGCCGGGTAGCGGTCGTGGAGGAAGCTCTCGACGTTCTTCCACTCCCCGATGGGGCCTCGGTTGTGCTGGTCGCCGTACAGGTCCTCGCTCGGTCCGGCGTAGTCCACGGCCCACTGATGAAATTCATTATGGAGTTTGTCGACCAGGTCTTGGTTGACAGCGGCCAGGCGCATCCGGGCCAGGTCGTCGGCGACGTCAGCCTCGACCACCTGGGCGTAGCGGATGCCGTCGGCGGAACGGTGGGATAGCCGAATATCCCGCAGCGCACCAGGGTCATAGTCGATCTCCCCGCCGCCGGACACGCCGGGCTGGCCGGGAAGGTCACCCCGCACATCTCTTTCGCCGGGGTATTTCTTCTTCCCCCAGCAGCCCCTCTCACAAGGCTCCCCACTGGGGCTGCCGCAGAATCCACAGTGATGGAAGTCTTTGGTAGTTTCCGCGTTGATCTGTTGCTTTCTCACTTGTTGCTGCCGGTACTTGCGCTTCCCGGCGGCGTTAGCCCCCTCGTAGCCCTGAGTGGGAGGGCCGTTGTATCCCCATTCAGCCAGGCTGTCGCCGTTGGTGTGCAGCTGTGAGGCTGGGACGGTACTGGTGACGACCGTCCAGGGTGTGTTTCCCTCCAGCCGACTCATGCCGTGCTCGTGGGCGTAGTTGTAGGACGGGGTGACCCAGTCGCCGGTGTTCAGCGGTGCAGCCAGACCGATCCCGCGTTCTCGCTTGGCCACATCCAGGGGGAGGGCGCGATGAACCTTCACCCTGGCGTCAGGGTTGCCGCGCACCTTGTGTATGGTGCCCCAACTGTCCCGGTCGCCAGTGCTCTCGTCGGTGCCCCAGTAGCGGAACGGTTCGTCGTAGAAGCTGGCCGGATAGATACCCTGGGTCACGTCGTGCATCGGTGCCCCGTCTTCGGGGCCGGGAGCCTGGTGCGAATCCCGATAATCCTCGTCGGCAGCGGTGTGCAGCTTCCGGGAGGCGGTGTGGTGGCGTCCGGCATCCAGGTCGTGATTGTACTGGCCGCAGACCGGGCACCGGCCTCCCCGGTCGCTCACCTCGTCCAGCGAGGAGACGGTGCCGCAGGACATGCAGTCGACCATCTCCGAATCGAGACCCCAGTCACTCATGTCGGCTTCCATTCCTTCACCAGCGCCTCGGCGTCGTCGCGGGTCATCAGCCACCCGTACCGGGGATCGCGGAAGGCCGGGATCGCCTCGTCCCGAGCCTGGCGTTGAACCCACCCCAAATCCTTGCCCGTCCTGGTCGCCACCTCCAGCAGGGCGGCGTGACGGTTGGTGTCGATCATGTCGCCAGCTCCCGCAACTTATCCACCCTGAATCCTCCCCAGTGTCGCTCGCCGTCGTTGACCACCACCACCGGTGCCTGGCTGTACCCCAGAGACTTGACGTAGGCGTGGGCCTTGGGGTCGGCGGTCACGTCGATCACCTGGTGCTCGATGCCCAGCTTGTCCAACTGCAACTTGGTGAGATTGCATTGAGGACAGAGTGGCTTGCTGTAGACGGTGACGGAAACAGTCATGGTCTCACCTTCTTGGTGGGCAGCCCGAACGGGGCGGTCGGGTCGTACAAATGAGTCATGTCCCCGACGTTGGCCGGATCGGTTCGCCACCACCGGACGGGGGATTCCTGGGCACGACGCGGTGCCGGGTCGGGTTCCATCACCTCGTCAGGAAACTCAGCGGCGTAAACCTGATCGCCGTAGGCGCGGGTCTCCCAATCCACATCGTGCGGGTCGACGGCGGTGTAGAAGTAGGTGTGCGGCATCGCCCGGTCGGGCCGCTGCTCTTGCAGGCGGGTGGGGGAGCGGTGGTAATAAGTGGGCATGGCGGTGCGGTGGGCGGTGATCCCGTTGCCCTGAACCCCCGAAATCTCTTTCCACTCCTGACCGCCCACCGGTAGATACTTGATGGAGTGTACTTCCAAAGGCGCTCCCGAACTGAAGGTGACCTCCTTGTCCTCAGGATAATCGCCACCATGCAGCTTGTGCAGTATTTCTTTATCTGTAATGGGCTTGGCAGTAGCGGGATCATGCCATGCCGAAACAACAGCCCCTGTCCCCCTGTAATATTCATTATCGTCAGGGCTTCCAAAACTTTCGCCATAGGTAACTGGATCGGAAAAGGCTTCAGCGACACTAAGGTCAGAAGTCCAGTGCTGCCCCACACTGTTGATGAACTGATCCGGTGCCGGAACCCAACCCTCTGGGAAAGGTATGCCCCTATGCAAAAGCTGGCGTTGGGCAACAGTGCGCCGGGCGGCGGTGCGGGATTGTTCGTACCGAGACCAGGCCTTGCCATCCTCGGAGAGGGTGGGGCTGTGCCTCAGGTCAGGTCGGTGATTCTGCTTAACGTAATCAAACAACTGGGTGGCCAGGCCACGACGACGGTGGTCGGGATGAGTTTCGACATTACCGATCTCTCCACTTGGACCCCAGGTTATTGCCGACAGCCAGTTGTCAGGGCCATGAAATTCTCCCCTGGGCCACACCATCGCCATCCCGTCCTGGTAGTCAGTACCACGATGCCGGTATCGACCGAACTCCAAGTCGTCAGGGCCGTATCGGTATGGTGGTGGAGGATTCTCCATCACATGAAGGGCGGAGGATTCAGCCTCTTGTGGGGTCGCGGAGCGACCCTTGGCCACATTCTTCCCCGACCGCGATCGCACATGCCAGTGATGAACACCATTGCCATTGCCGGGGAACGTGAGGGCCTTCATGCCACTGGGATGGTCGAGCATCTCCGAACCGTCATCATCTATTAACGGCGTCCACTGGGCGGCGGTGCGCTCGCCGGGGCCGGGCACTCCATAACCCCACAGGTCTTTCGTCACTGTGACGGCTCCTTAAGGTCTTCGGCGATTTCCACGATCATCCGGACGCTGGCGATCTCGATACACAGCCCCAGACCGCCGCCCAGGGCGACCAGGATCTGGTCGGGGGCTGCTGGGATCGCGTAGGTGTACCAGGCCAGGGTGATGATGATCAGGGGGAGGCCGATCAGGTGCATCAGGTAGGAGGTGCGTTTGCGGACTCGGGGAAAGAACCACCGGGTTCCTAGCATGGCGGCCGTCGTACAGATGCCCGAACCGGCTATCAGCATCCCGTCCAGGACGTACTCCAGGGTGTTGCTGATCGAGTCGATGATCGGCGGCGACTGCAGCAGGTAGAGGCCGGTGAGCAGCAGACCGATCCATATTTCCGGGGCGTAGCCCTGGTGGTCGATCCGGCGTCCCTGATCGGGGGGAGTCAGAATGATGCTCATGACATAACCACCTCACTCGCTGTCGGCGTCATCGCTGGCCCTCTTCCTCTGATCGGAGTTTCGCTTCGCCTCGGCGGCGAACCAGATCCCGAACACGGCCACCAGAATCTGGTCGAGAACTGCAGGGGGATCGTCGTGGTCGAGAATCTGGAACACCGTCCAGAATGCGGTCAGTGTGAGGATGCCGCTGGTGATGGGGCGCATGCCTGCCAGCGGGTTGCGTAGTGCCACCGGCCAGACCTCTCTGTGTCATGCTCACCCATCACGTCCGTCATCGGCGTTGCTGGTCGCTCCATCCCTCTAGCTGTTGTCGAACAGCAGTTGGTCGTCGAAGTCGGAGACGGTCGCGGCAGTCCGGCGGGAGGCCCCCAGCAGTCGGGGATCAAAGGGGTCTTGCTCTTTGTCGACGTCGATATTGCTGCCACCCCCGGCCCACTCGATCGCGTCCGGGTCGCCCTGCTGGGCACGGTCATGCAGTTCGTCACGAACCTGATCCAGGTACTCTTTGTCGGCGGGGTGGCCACTGCGTAGATAGGCATCCTGGGCAGTGTCATGTTCGGTGATGATCGCGTGGGTGTCGTCGAACCCGGCGACCCTCTTGCTGCCCTTGAAGGCCCGGGCACCGTCGTCAAGGAAGTCGTTCAGCAGCCGGTGCTTGGCGGCCAGCAGTTCCCTGCGGGCGTTCTCGGCCTCGACCGACAACCCGATGTGGGCCGGGGTCTGTCCCGAGCGGGCGACGGTCAGCAGCCGGTTGGTCTCGGACAGCCGGGACTCGATCGACTCGGGGGTGCCGTCGAACCAGGTGGTGCGGGCCTGACGCCAGGAACTGGCGACCCGATCCAACTGGCGCTGGGCGGCGGCTTCCCGCAGGTGCTGCGACGACTTGAACATGGCCCATCCCTCTTCCTTGGTTTTCACCTATTTAAGGGTCTGACCTACGACTTCACAGCGCGGGGTCGGTGACCTTCTTGTCGGCGCAGGCGTGCCGAACGTAGCGCAGTTCCCGCTCGCCGGGCACCCCGGCCTTCGGCTTCTCCGACTCGTACCGGTAGGCCAGGACCGCCAGCTTGTCGGCCAGGACCATGCGTTTCTTGCCGGTGGCCGACGAGACCTTCTCCGAGTCCGAGGCCCGCCAGATGAAGAACATCTCCGGAATGTCACCCCGCAGGTCGATGTTGGTCCGGTAACCGTCCTGTTCACCGCCGTGCAGTTGGATGTGTACCTCGGCCATGTTCGCCTCCTGGGGGCCTTTACCTTTTTCTGGCCCTGGGAGTGGCTCAAACAGGTTCACTGACCGACCACCACGGTGGTGGCGTAATCCTGGTTATGGGCGGCGTGGAAGCCCCAGCCGAGTAGGCCGGACAGGATGGCGAGCAGGACGATGAAACTCTTCACGCGACACTCCCCGGAAGGTACTCGGGACAAAGCTGTCCCACAGAGACGATGACGAACTGGGCGGCCTCGGTGCGATCGACGTCCCACCCGGTGTTGATGTAGATGATGCGGGCCGCGTCGGTGCCGGTCGCTCCGGGATAGGAGAGGTAATCGCACACCGCATAGCCCATCCGCAGCAGTCCGGAGGGGCCGTCGGAGTGGTAGAAGCCCAGCGCCTGCACCCCGGCCAGGAACCCGGCCGGATCTGCGTGTGCGGACGGGGCGTGGATCAGGGCGGCGGCAATACCGGCCCCCAGCGCCACGCTGGCGGCCAAACGGTGATAGGTGCTCATGAGGGCCTCACATCGAGTCGAACGGACAGGACAGGGGTGTTGGGGTTGTAGTTGTACCCCAGGTCGAGGAAGGTGCGGCGGAGCACCATGACGGTACGACCGTCGGCGGTGGCGATCAGGTCGCCCGGGAACGGGGTGTCGGTGAGGTAGGCGGTCGGGTAGACCCGATCGGCGACGTCGCGGTCCACCAGTTGGGCGAGGATCATTTGTCCCCCTCCTTGTCGATGAGGTCGATGATGTTGTGCAGTTTGAACTCGACCCGATCGCCCGGCTCCAGCGGCAGGCTGATCGGGTGGTTGCACAGCGTGCCGGTGCAGCCGTCCGGGGTGACCGTGGAGACCCGGACCCACATCCGCTCGGCCATCATCCGCTTGTTGCCCAGCCGGGGCCGGGTGAGGGCCTTGGGCGGCTCAAAGATGAGCTTGACCATGTCGCCCGCCTTCAGGTCGGCCAGTTCGGAGGACGAGGGCACACCGAAAGTGTCGGGGTGCTCGGCGGCCACCTTGACGGCGTCGGTCAGGGTGTAGGTGAAGGTCATGACTCGCGCTCCACATCCACGAACTTCCCTGTCGTCTCGTCATACTCAGCGATCGTGATGCCCTCATCGAAGACGTTGACCGAAATCCCGTATTCGTCAAGGACGTCGGGGAGATGGGTCGAACCGACGAACCCGGCACCGTAGTCGTCGTTCACTATCTCGAAGACGGCCAACTCATACTGGTCGTCAAAGATGATAATTTCCTCCCTGAACTGGGAGTTGTAGACGAACAAGGAGGCCCTGTAGAGGGCGCGGGCCACCTTCTTGCGGACACCGGTGAAGAATGTGTTGATGGTCATGCCAGAACTCCCTTGTACGAGATTTTGAACTCCGCGCGGGAGATGCCCCGGCGGATGACGATGTGGGGCGCAAGCACCCGCTTGAAGCCGAAGCGCTCGACCGCGTAGGTCCCCCGGAATCCGGCCCAGCTGTTCTCGGTGTCGTCGAGGGTGACCAGATCGCCGACCGAGAGGCTGCGGTGACCGGCGGCCCGGTAGTCCTCGGTGAACGGGGCGGCCGGGACGACGTCGCCGCCGACGTTGAGCTGCTCGAAAACGTAGTTAAGGATGTCATTGACATACAGTTCCTGGTTCTCCAGGGCCTCGTCGTGGGTCATGCCGGGGATGGTCCGGTCGGGGACGTACTGGCTGGCGGGCAAGTCGTAGGTTCCGGCTTCGGTCAGGAGGGCCTTGCTGGGGGTGAAGCCACGGAACGAGTCGCGGTCGGCGTTGAGGTGGATGGTGACCTTCATGGGATTCTCCTTGGTGGTGGCGGGCGGTGTCCCTTAATTATACACATACTATAGTCGGGAAGACAAACCCCCGGGGAGGTTAGTCCCCGGGGGTCCGGTCCACCACCACAGTGGTCTATTTATTTCTAGCGCGATACCTGCGCATCCTCTCGCGCTGGCAAGTCCTGCAAACTCGCTTACCCAGCGTGTCGATCGTCAGGTTTTCTCCTGTTAAAGGATGACCATACTTGCAAGCCGTCTTCTCTGCGTTGTGGTGACGACCGTTTCTGACCTTGTCATACATATTCTCAGACGGCGTCCCCCACCGCAGATTCTCAACCCTGTTGTTGCTAGGGTCGTCGTCCCAGTGCAGCCCGTAGGCACCGTCCGGCCGGGGGCCAACAAAGGCTTCCAGGACCAAGATGTGGACCAGTCTGGAGTTGTTCTTGCCGAGCTTGACCGTCATCTTGCCTGACTTTATGTTTGGGACGGGCGTGAGGAGCTTGCCGGACTTGGGGCACCGATGGCCTCGACTATCCACTACCACCCGGTCCAGCGAGCGAACCCGCCCCAGGGAAGAGACCTCATAAGAGGACTCGTGCCCTAGGACAGGTCGCCACTGTTCCATGATCAGGCGTTGGCCGTCGCGTAGCGGGCTGCCGCCTTCATGGCTTCGATGGCCGTCAAATTGAACTCAAAAGACCGATCAGGATCCTCAATCCGTTGAGCGACTGAAGTAATCGAATTCAAGATTCCTCCTGAGGTGACCTGACCGCCCTTGATGAAGTCGGCCAGGATGGCGTCCTGCTCCTCGGCGCTGTACTGCAGCTTCTTGGAGACCACCTCGATGGTGCCGACCACGTCGGTGATCTCGACACCGGCCTCCTTGAGCAGGTCGTCGCGCAGGTTCTCCAGGTAGCCCTCGGAGAGGAAGCTGGACACCGCATCCTTGACCTGGGCGCGGACGAAGGCGTTGGAGGCCTTCACCGTGTCCGACGACCACTTGACGCTGCCCTCCTGCAGGCGGCCACCGAGGTGAACCTTACGGAACCCGTCGACCGCGCGGGTCAGGCCGTTGGTGCAGACCTGCAAGACCGCCTTCGGCAGGATCTGGAAAGCGCCCCGGCCGACCTCGGAGTTGGTGAACACCAGACCGGCGTTCATCAGCGGCAGCTCCTCGCCCGAGAGGCCATTGAAGGGGCTGCGGTAGCCCTTCACCAGTTCCTTGGCGTCGATCGCGATCTGCGGCACATTGACCGAGATGTACAGCCGCTCGTTCGAGAGGTCGATCCCGCTGATGTTGGAGGCGTCCAAACCGGCCTCCCGCAGGCCCTGCAGGAAGCTCATCACCGTGTCGAGGTGGTCGAAGCTCAGGTTGTACTTGCTGGACAGGATCGCCCGCACCAGACCGACCGTGTCGGGGCTGTTCGGGTCGGTGCCCTGCAGGATGCGCAGCAAGCTGGTGCCCTCGGCGTCGTCGGCCCAGGCGTTGACGTTGGTGTCGAGCAGCGAGACCTTCTCGGCCCGCATCCGGCGGACGTAGCGGACCGGGATGCCGAACAGGTCGGCGATGTTCTGGTCGACGATGTGCGCGGTCTGGTAGAGGCCGTTGACGTCGGTAACACCCGACTCGTCGAGGATGGCCTCATGGCCGCCGAGGGAGAGGTTCCCCTGGTAGAAGCGGATGCTGTTGGTCGGGACGACCAGGTCGAGGGTCCGGCTCCGGTTGTCCTGGAGCAGGTTGACCAGGGTCGGGATGTCCGCGTTGCGCAGGGTCTGGGTGGGCAGCGGGGACAGGGTGGTGGTGGTCATGAGGACTTCCTCTCTCGCTCCCCGGACTCTCCGGGGGCGCACCTCAATTATAACCACACTATAGGTCGAACTGCAACTTGTGTCGGAACCCGGAGTTCAGTTTCCTCAAATCACGCACCTGAGACTTGAGTTCCTCGATCCACCGGTCCCGGTAGACGATCGTGCGGTGCAGGGTATCCACCAGCAGGATCGCGTTCTCCAGCTCGGCGCGGAGCGCGTCGACCTCGGCGCAGACCTGCGGCCAGCCCGTGCTGATCGACTGATTCGAGTCCTGCTGATTGTCCGGCATCACGGCACCGGATGGGTGTCGGCGAAACGCTGCAGGTTGCCCTTGATCTCGTCGGCATGGATGCGGTGCCGCAGGGATCGGTGGTGCATCGGCTGGTGGTGGTGGTCGTAGACGGCCTCGAACGATTCGTCGCCGTGCAGGTCGACGCAGCCGACATAAGTCCTCTCACCGGCACCGTGAGCCGTGAAGAGCAGGAGGGGCTTATCTCCCCGGCAGACGCGGGAGGTGAAGTACAGCTTTCCGGTCACGACTTGCCTCCCAGGTCTTCAAGGATGACTTTGGCCCTGGCGACCACGGTCGACGGCTCGGCATCCACCCGGACCCGCTCCAGGACCGAGAACCCGACGTCGGTGAGCCGCAGCAGCGACAGTTCGACCGCCTGGATGCCGTTGACCAGAATCCTGGTCGCCAACCAGGTCAGGTCGGGCGACGGCGGGACAGGGAGCCGGAACTCTGTCGGGCTGGCCACCAGCGGGGCGTTGCGGCCCCAGGCGGCGATCCAGGCACTCAAATCCCACCTGTCGGCCGTCCCGGCCAGCTTGGGGTCAGGCCGGGCCGAGAACCTACCGTCAGCCCAGGCGACACTGGGAGGGCAATAATCATGGTCTGCGGTGTCGTCGTCGCAGCCGCAGTCGGGCATCCCGTGACGCAGATGCCAGTCGGCGACCAGGTTGCGCCACGCCAGGATGTCGGTATTCGGATCGGCCACGGCCACCACCCCTCTACTCCTTACCGTCAGAGCGGTCGGGGTTCCCATCGCCGAGACACGGCTGGAAGGAGTAGCTGCCGTTTTCGTTGCATCCCACCCAGCCCAGGTAGTGGGTGCCGTCCATCCACCTGATGTGCAGGCAGTGATTGGTCGGCTCCAGTTCGGCCCGGCTCAGGACGGTAGCGATTTCCTCCCAGAGTTCCACCACCTTCGCCAAGGCTTCGAGGTCGTCCTTGCACAAATATCCAACTTCGGTCATTTATCGTTCTCCTTTAATTTTTCTGTCATCAACTGATGGACTTGATGGATCGACACCGGACGCATGCCCCAGGCATCGACCCCGACGTGCAACTGCAGGGTACCTTTCGTGCTGTACGACACCCGTCCACCCGAATGGGTGTGGCCGTGCAGAATCGGCAACCCGTGATCGGGCAAGCGCCACTGGTCGTAGCGCTGAACCTCGGTGTGGTCTCCCTTGTACGGGTAGTGGCTGAGCAGAAACTCTTGGCCGCCGTATCTGCGGCGGGCGGCCGGTGCGACGCTCTCGAAAGCCTCCAGGTAGGAGCGCAGCCATTTATGGGCGTTGCGGTGCATTGGGGCGCAATCATCATGGTTGCCGGACACCAGGTGCTTGGTTCCGGGCCGGTCGGCGATCCACTCCAGGGCGGCCCGTTGCGCCCTGGAGCCGCTGACCGAGATGTCGCCGAGCACCCACACCTGATCGTCGGGCTGCACCATCCGATCCCAGTGGGAGGCCAACAGCGAGTCGTGGTCATTGGTGTCGGAGTGGCCCCGTAGTCCGGCGACAAAGCGGTGGCCGACATGCAGGTCGGCGGTGAACCACACCTTCCCGGTCATTCCTTGCCTTCCCAGCCGTCACCGTACACCCGCAATGATCTTCCTTTGGCTGACGAAAACACCGTCACCGACTTCCCATCAATTGTGGTCAAATCAATCCACACACCACCCCTGTGCTCGGTTAAACGTGTGACTGTGAGTGGCCCCCATTTGAACCCGAATGGTGTTTCGGCAAGATCAGGCATCCCTGTTCGCCAATTCTGCTAATTCTCTGGCCAAATCTGATTTTCTAGCGGCTTCGGGTCCTTTACCGTGGCCTTTCTGAAATATTTTCAATGTCATGTCGGCGTCCTGCAAAAACGGAATCCATTCGTCGGCCCAGAGTTCTGTCTGGCTTCCATCTTCACCGATAATGACAAGTCGGGTGATTGGTGGCGGTTTCATTCGGTTTTCCTGTCTATCGCAGTAGACGTCAATTATGGGGGGTAGCATTGGTATCATCCCTAATGCGCCTGGATCGTTCTCTTCGAGAAGGGCTTTCCGTAGGTTTAATGGTCTAATCTGCATTCGTTGTTTTCCTCCATCCAGCGTCATAAAGCGATTTAGCTATCCTGTCGGCGGTGGGCGCGTACATCCATCCGTCAAACCCTTCGTAAATATGTTTACTGAGCGCCTCGACTGCCTTGTCCCGCTCGGCTTTCTTTGCGTTCTTGGCCTCAATGTCGTCTGCGGCTCGCCGTAACGATGCCGGATTCCGCATCTCCAAATCAGGATCGAGTCTGCCGCATCGGTAGTTGAATGCCTCAACCACGTCTGCGGCTTCCCGCAGCTTCTCGGGTGTCAACTCAATCATGCACTCGCCTTTCAATTCCCCGTTAACTATCCGTTCTCGACAAGACAAACCTTTGCCTTCTTCTGTGCCGTGATTGTGAACAGTCATCTTGACAACCGGAAATTCGCCAGCTTCGTCAGGTGGTAATGGTCACCGCATTGGTAGCAGCGCAACCCCAGCGAATCAGCAGCGGCACTGGCCTTAATGAACGACCAATACTTGATCTTCTTTGGATGAAAACAGCCAGGCTTTGGCAATTCTTTAAACGCTTTTCGCATAGCAGTTCGTCGCTGCCGTTTGCGCCGACCGTCAGTCACTGCCCCATCCCTCCCGATAAATTCGATCAGCCAACCGTCGCAACACATTCGCTGCACGGTGCCGGATTCCCCACCACCACTCGGTTCCCGCCAGGATACGACGCTCCCGACGTAACAGCTTTTCCGATTCAGGGGTGCTTCTGAACCAGTCCGGTTGCCGCCGGAAATACTCGGCGGGATCGGTTCGCAGAAGGTTCAATGCTTCCTCGTTGCGGGCCGACTTCACGTCGTCGCGGTATTCATGGGGGGGGGGATACCAGCTTTCGCAGTCACACGCATAACGGTATTCGTCATGCGATCTGTTTCGGTCGAATCCGTGTGGCGCGTCGGGGTGCGGATTGCAAGTCACAGTTCGTCCTCCCGGTAGATGAGTCGGGCTGACGGACAAGGCCATTCCCACTCACAGTCATCACAGATACGCCCGGGACGACCATGTACGTCAACGGTCAGCTTGTGCAGTTCCCGTAGTGGTGCCAGAGCCTCGCGGGCAGCAAAGATCAGATCACTTGACGTGAGCTTGCTGGAGAATCCGTATGGCAGTGTCTTGCCTACCCGTCTCGCCGCTTCGACGGCAGGATCAGTCATTTCTTTCAGTCCTCCAAATAAACCATTCGCAAGCCTTACGAAACGATGAAAAGAAGATTGGGTCAGAGTTGCCGGGGGGCCACACTACCCAGATATCATCGAGTCTTGATTTCTCTATGACATATTTTTTTGGGTCTTCGCCCCACCTGCTCACTGGTCACGCTCCACACGGTCAGCGGCGGCGAGCAGGGCAGCGGCAACCAATCGAGCCACGCCGGGTGAGAGCGGAATCGGCTCCCCAGGCCCAAGCTCGACAAACACGGTTCCTGGCATGGCGACATAATTCGGCTGGCCCAGGCCCTCGTCCGGTTCCGGTAGCTCGACCACGGCGATACCGGGGATGGCGAGTATCGCGTCGGCGACGTGGCGGCTGTGGTGCTCGCCAAGCCGACCGCGGTGGCCGCACTGGCAGTGAGCGTCTGGTTTGCCGTTGTCGATCCACCCCCCGAAATGTCGGGCGAGCTCGGCCAGGATCAGCCCACGTGCGGTAGTTGTCATCTCGCCTTCACTCTCAGCAAACTCCGCTGCCACGCCCGGCGGCTCATCCACTCCACGTTCCCCGGCTCCCAGCGGCCCGCCGGGTCGCGCAGCCCGAGGACGTAGTGGCCCGGCGGCGGCGGTCCCAGCGAACGGTGGACGTAGGCGAAGAACTCGAACGGGTCTGTTAGCCAGAGCGGGTGGACACGGCTGCCGTGGCGGCACAGTGCCACCCACCGCGGGTATAGCGGGTGGACGGTGCGCCCATCGGTGTAGCTCACGGCGACTCCCGCCCTATGGACACGAACATGTCCAGCCGGGTGGCTGCCATGCCGCACGCCGGACACGCCGTGTCGCGGTCAGCCGCCATGTGCCACGGGTCCGCGCACCCCGGCGGCTGCGTGCGCCGGGCGATCTCGCGTTCGATGTACCACGCGGCCTTCTTCAGGTCTTCGACAGCGTCGTCCTTGAGGTCGGCCCGCCAGATGTACTTGACGGCGTTGCCCAGGCAGAAGCTCATGTGCTCGGTGACCTGGATGCACTCCACCCCGCTCGGGTGGGCGGTGTAGTGCGCCGGGTGGCTGACGGGATCGTTCACCGCAGCGCGTGCCTCGTCCAGCACGCCTCGCAGCGCAGCCGCCCGTCGCCGATCTTGAACACCTTGTCCTCGGGCATCGTGTGGCCGCAGTGTCCGCAGCGGCTCACAGCGTGACCGCCTCGGGCTCAACGAACTGGGCGTCGATGCCGAACACGAGCCTGATCGCCGCCACCGCGTCGGCGCGGTTGCTGTAGGACTCGCTGCCGGTGGCGACGATGCGACCGTTGGCGGCGCGCCAGCGGAACCGCCACTGCTGTGCGCGGCCCCGGTACGGGCCGGGGCTGGCCCGGTAGAGCTCGATCATGGGAGTTCCTTCCCTCGGTTGGTGGCGGTTACCATTGAATCATACTGCAATCCAACAGGTTTCGTCTGCGGCGCTGAAAGTTGTTGAAAACGCAACGTTTCAGCAAACTCACCGATGTTTGCCGAATCCGTTGCGACAGTGCTGGTTTCGGACGCTCAGCAAACATCACACGTGCCTGCTGGGAACCGGCACGGGCAGCGACAGCGGGTGCCGGGGCCGGGTCACCTTCTCGTAGTGATCGCGCAGGTCAAGGAGCCGTACGATCTCCGCAGCCATCGTCAGCCCGTCCGCGTCCGCTGCCGCCCGCAGCCGGGCGTGGACGCTGCGCGGGGCCCTCACAGCGAACAGCGGAGTGTTGTGCATGTCGGGCAGCCGGTGCTTGCTGGCGCGGCGTCCAGCGACGCCCTCAGGAGCGAAATTGCGGGTCATGTAAAACCACCTTTCGTCGCAGAAAGCCTACTCACCCTCCCACGGCTCCAGGTCGTCCTCCACTCCCACCAGGGCTCCGTGCTCGCCCACACGGCTCCCCGTCGTCTCCCGCACCACGGCCCAGAACGGCTTGGGCTCCACCGGCTTGGCATCCTTGAGGAACGCCGCCCGCTCCTCCGGCGTCAGCACCGTCGGAATGACCTCCGCGGCCCGTGCCGGGCTGTACCACAGCTGGCGCACCTGGAACACGAACCCGTCGGCGAACCGCAGCGGTGTCTCGCCGTCCCACTGCGGCAGCTCCTGGGCGACCACGGCCTCGATACGGTCCTGTGCCGCCTTACGCTCGGCCTTGAGCAGCGCGATGTCCTCCCGCAGCTCCCGGTACTCCCGCAGCAGCCTGTTCCCCGACAGGCCCGACACAGCCGCCCTGGTCGTGGGCGGCTCCATCACGTCCACCGGCATGGCGAAGGCGACTAGGGCCCCCGGCACCTTGATGCGTGCGTACCCACGGCGGTCGGGCACACGGCACAGCCGGTATACGTCGGGCCGATGCTCCTTGAGCAGCTGCGTGTTCACCACCCTGCCGTCCACCGTGTGCGCCGGGGCGTAAGGCTTCATGCGCCGCTGCACCACCCGGTACCCGTCCGCGGCCCCGAAGCTGCCCGTCTCGGCCATCCTGCCCAGCCACAGCCGCCGGGCATCGGCCTGCTTCCCCAAGGCCGTCGCCTCACGGCCCGCTCTCACGTACTCGATCACGTCCCCGTACAGCTTGCCGCCGAGGAACGTCCTGAAGGGTGTGGTTGAGGTATGCATAGAAACAAACATACACGATCATCTACATGCACGCAGCCCCTCCCCTCGTAAGAGGGGGGAGGGGCGCAGCCCTAGAAAGGAGAGCCCGAGGGGAGCATCGGGGAAGTTTTGACGTAGGCACTAAAGCTTAATGGGCTGGCTACAGCCCATAGCTTAGTGCATACGTCAAACTCCCGCTACCCGAGGCCCTTATAGGCCCCTTGACCGGATTACCTAGCTGTACTAACTATTTGTTTATCCACAGGGTTATCCACAACCACCCGGTCACCCGGTATTGGTCACCTACAGGCGTGCCGTAATATAGTTTGATACCGACACCGAAAGGACACCCCATGACCGACTCAGGAGCCTGCGAGAACTGCGGCACAGCCGTGGTCCGGCACGGCCAGAACTGGACGCACATCACCGGCAGCCTCCGCTGCCCCGGCTACTGGGAGGGCGACGGGTTCGCCGTCC
>Ga0075163_10003066_pt1 | contig 22534 bp, 15 predicted proteins | sample JI1023141ADNA_FD_71478 | JGI IMG/M metagenome (GOLD analysis project Ga0075163, IMG submission 71478) | Wastewater effluent complex algal communities from Wisconsin, to seasonally profile nutrient transformation and Carbon sequestration -... | ecosystem: Engineered > WWTP > Effluent > Algae... | reverse complement strand
CTTGGGCTCTTTGTATTTTATTTATTCAGCCAGATTAACAATGCGATTCCAAAATCACAACCCCTAGATGTTTCACAATTGGAAAAAACAACTTCACGCGGGAATGCTTACGAACATAATATAAACAGTAGGTTTAGTGAAAACGGACATTACATTTGGATAAATTTTTGTAACAAAGAATTGGAAGAATCGTGGAGCAAAAGAAGCTCCATTCCTCTTTCTGAAAAAGATTTAAAAGGCAATCCGGTTTATTTTACATTGGTCCGTTTTCTTGCATCCAAAGGATTAAAGAAAGATGCTGATGCGGTGGAAACACTGACTGCGGAAGAAATAAAAGCCATCGAGCGGGGGGTGGTGAATGTAAATTATCAGCATATTTCGAGTTTAAAAAAACGATTGCATGAAATTTCCTGGGAACTGGAAATGTATAAACTCACAGGAGACCCGAGCGGACATTCGCTGACACAGCGTTTTGAATTTTGGAAAGCAGCTATGGGTATTATCAAAGATAATCTTGTTTTCGGAGTAGGAACAGGGGATGTAAAAATGGCCTTCGAAGCACAATATGATAAAATGAATTCTCCACTAACGAAAGAATGGCGTTTGCGTTCTCACAATCAATATTTATCGATTGGTGTTGCTTTTGGCGCAGTTGGATTGATTTGGTTTTTAATTACGCTGTTCTATCCAATGGTATTGCAAGGAAAAACGTTCGACTACCTATATGTTACTTTTTTGTTGATTGCTGTTATTTCCTTTTTAACAGAAGACACACTTGAAACCCAAGCAGGTGTTACTTTTTATGCTTTTTTTAATTCATTTTTTCTTTTTATTTTCGGAGCCCAACCCCTATCCTTGAACAAGGAGAGGGGCAAGGGGTGAGGTCTTGCATTGTCGCATATTTTCCCTAATTTTAGGCAATCAATGTCCTACGACTTCCCCATACAACGTGTAAAGCGTGCAGAGAATCCATCTGCTAAATTTTCTATCGTTATTCCTACTTGGAATAATTTAGAGTATTTGAAATTGTGTATTGGGAGTATCCGAAAAAATTCTGCATTCAATCATCAATTGATTGTTCACATCAACGAAGGAAAAGATGGAACATTAGAATGGGTGAAAGAACAAACCGATATCGATTATTCCTATAGCGAACAAAATGTAGGTGTATGTTATGCCTTGAACAGTTGTCGCGAATTACTCAGCACCGACTACTTGCTTTACATGAATGACGACATGTATGTTTGTCTGGATTGGGATAAATACTTAGCAGAAGAAATTGCAGCCATCGGTCACAACAACTTTTTTATTTCCGCCACTTCCATTGAACCTCAGTCGCAAAGCAATTGCATGATTGAAAAAAATTACGGAACCGATATTCAAACGTTTCAGGAAGAGAAATTATTAAAAGAATTTGCATCCTTACCAAAGAGTGATTGGCAAGGCGCCACCTGGCCACCTAATATTGTTCACAAAAGCATTTGGGACAAAGTAGGAGGGTATAGCAACGAATTTTCTCCAGGCATGTATTCCGATCCTGACTTTTCGATGAAATTATGGCAAGCAGGAATTCGATTGTTCAAAGGAGTGAGCAAAAGTAGAGTCTATCATTTCGGCTCTAAATCGGTGAAACGTATTACCAAAAATCCGGGTTATAATAAATTCATTTCCAAATGGGGAATGACGAACAGTACACTTTCAAAATATTATTTAAGAAGAGGAGAAAAGTTTGATGGTCCGCTGAAAGAAGCGAGCGTGCCATTTGGTGTGAAGGTGAAGAATTGGGTGAAGAAGATGGGATAAAAAAATTAAAAATGAAAAAAATTCTAGTTATATTATTTAGCATTATGTGTTTTGCAAATGGGTATGCACAACCAACAATTGTATCCTTTGCTCCAACGTTTGGATCGGTGGGAACATCTGTAGCACTTTACGGTTCAAATTTTAATGCATTGCCAAGTTTTAATATTGTTTATTTTGGTGGTACAAGAGCTGTTGTCGATTCTGTTTCAATAGGAGTTCTATATGTAAAAGTCCCAGTTGGAGCGACAAATAAAAGTATTTCTGTAACTGATTCCGTTTCGAGTTTAACAGGATATAGTTTTAGTCCATTCAAAGTTGTTTTTTCATGTACTGATATAACTTCAAGTTTATTAGCTCCCAAAATCACTGTCGTTACTCCTGAGACTGGAGTTGCTAATGCACTTGGAGATCTTGATGGTGATGGCAAGTTAGATCTAGTTTCCGTTCAGTCTGGGACAACGGTTTCTGTATTCAGAAACACAAGTATAGTTGGGGTTACATCATTTTCACCAGCTATTAATTTTTTAGGATTTTCTCCTAGAGGAATTTCGATTGGAGATTTAGATGGAGATGGAAAACTTGACCTAGTCGTTGGTAATTACAGCGGTGCTATTACAGTGTCGGTATTTAGAAATATTAGCACAGTTGGATTTATAAACTTTGCACCCAAGTTGGAATTTATTGTGGATTACGGACCGTGGGACGCAGAGATAGTTGATATTGACGGTGATGGTAAACCTGAAATTGTGTCTGCAAATAATAATGTTAATTCTATGTCCGTTTTGCGTAACACCAGCTCCGTTGGTTTTATTTCCTTTGCAACAAAAATAGATTTTTCCACCTATCTTTCTCCTTGTTACGTAGCTTATTCAGATTTTGATGGAGATGGTAAAACTGATGTTGCTATTTCTGGAAGTGGACTATCGGTATTCAAGAATACAAGTTCTCCAGGCATCATCTCTTTTTTGCCAAAGGTGGATTATCCGGCATCAACTGCTCCAATAACAGTAACAGCAAGTGATATTGATGGAGACGGACCCATTGATCTTGCAGTAACGAATGCTAGTAGTGTAAACAAGTTGAATATTTATAGAAATATTAGTACTCTAGGTACAATTGATTTTTCTCCAGCTATTCCTTTTAATTCTGTTGGAGGATGTAATTGGGGGACAGTGACGGATATGGATGGAGACAAAAAACCTGATGCGATTGTCGCAGGTGGATATTCAAATCAAATTTCAATTTTTAAAAACACTAGCGTTCCTGGCATTATTTCCTTCGATCCAGAGGTTCTTTTTGCGACAGGAAATGCATCTATGTGCCTTGATGTTGGGGATGTTGATGGCGATGGAAGACCTGATATCTCAAGTGGTACTGGTAGTCCTACAGTAGATATTTTTAGAAATTCCGGAACCATAGGCCAACCATATGTTCAAGGTGATTCACTTTGTGTTTCTGGCATGGATACATTATTGGTCTTTGGAGCTGATGGAAATGAAAATTATAAATGGTATGATTCTTTGTCTGGAGGGAGTTTGTTACAAATTGGTGGGCCAAGCTTTATTACACCAGTCATTTCATCATCAACAAATTATTTTGTAACGAAATTCGATACTTTATTACTATGTGAGAGTTTTCCAAGGGTTCCTGTTTTAGCAAATGTCAATTTATATCCATCTATACCAAGCATATCAATGGCCGGAACTCTTTTGACATCTTCGTCACCAATAAACAATCAATGGTACTATAACGGAGTGATAATTCCAGGTGCAAATGCTCAAAATTATTCAGCAACAATGAACGGTAATTACCATGTGGTAGTAACAAGCTATGGTTGCTCATCGTCATCATCTGTCTTTAACATTACTAATATTGGTATCTTTGAATATGATAATGAGTTTAATTTTGAAGTATCCCCCAATCCCTTCTCACAAATTACCTCCGTTAGTTTTAAGAAATTCCCAGGATTTGATTCAGAATTGAGATTGATAGATGTGTTGGGAAGACTTATAAATAAGTTTGAGATTAAAAGCCAGTATGTTGAATTATCAATAACGGACGTACAATCTGGTATATATTATTTTCAATTGTTTTCTGAAGGGAAGCAATTAGCAAACAAAAAAATAATTATAAAGTAGAATACAACTCCCTCAACTTCTTATATTTCAAAAACGAATGTTTTGCAGAGATTCTGCAGATTGTGAACCCTGCAGCACCATCTAATATTCCGAGTTTGATAATATAGTCGCTGATAAATTTTACTACTGGACTCAAATACATTTTTAATACAGAAGCTTTTTTCCCTTTCTCAAACATATTTTGTGCAGCAAGAGAAGAGAACTTTTCAGTTTGTGCATAATGTTGCTCAATCGAATAATAGCTGTAGTGAAGTAAGTCACCACTTAATAAAATTCCTTTTGTCATTTCGAGCGAAGCCGAGAAATCAATCACTAGTTTCTCATGAATGATGCCTTCCCATTTAGTGATTCGTCTATCGAAGATTCTGATTTTTGTATCCGGATACCAGCCGCAATGTTTAATCCAGGAACCGCAGTAATTCGTTAAGCGGTGGAATTTATACGTTTTTAGTTCGTTCCCTTCTTTCGCTTTTAAAATAGATTTTTTTAACTCTTCGGATAATGCTTCATCTGCATCTAAGGATAAAACCCAATCGTATTTTGCTTGTGCATTCGCGAAATTCTTAGATGCTGAATAGCCTTCCCATTTGCGAGAAATGAAGTTGACAGGATATTGTTTAGAAATGCGTTCCGTTGTATCGGTAGAAAAGGAATCCAATATCACCACATCATCGGCAATGCCTTGAATGGATTCGAGGCAACGACCAATGTTTTTTTCTTCATTAAACGTAATAATGACAACGGATAGTTGTAGCATTTATAGATTGCTTTGTATTTCACAAAAGTAACACAATTTTAACCACATAGGAACATAGAAAAGGATGATCGTATAGAAAATAAATTTTTACACAGAGAGCTATGTCTACAGTTTGTGCGAGCTATGTTAAGCACAGCGCCTTTTTTATCTATGTTTCTATGTGGTTAAATTTTCACATTTATATGCTATATTTGTAATCATGTCAACCACTCAAATACTCATACAACAATTGCAGCAAGGCGACCAAAAAGCATTGGCGCGATGTATTACCATTGTTGAAAATGAACTGGATGGGTATGAAGAAATTTTGACCACATTAAAGTTCAATCAATCTATTCCTGTAGTTGGCGTTACCGGTCCTCCAGGTGCCGGAAAAAGTACATTAATCAATGCGGTCATCAAAAAGCTAACCGATGAAAAAAAGTCGGTTGGAATTATCGCGATAGATCCTACTTCTCCTTTTAATTATGGTTCATTGTTGGGAGATCGATTGCGGATGGCAGAACATTTTAATAATGATAAGGTGTATATCCGTTCGTTAGCAACACGAGGTTCCTTGGGTGGATTATCTGCCAAAACAATTGAAATTGTGGATGTGATGCGTGCTTTTCCATTTGATTACATCATTGTGGAAACGGTTGGTGTCGGACAAAGTGAAGTGGAAGTGGTGGGCTTAGCCGATACAACGGTATTGGTTTTGGTTCCCGAAGGTGGCGATGATGTGCAGGCCATCAAATCGGGAGTGATGGAAATTGCAGATATTTTTGTGGTGAACAAATCGGATAGAGATGGAGCGAATACATTTATTAAGAATATTGTTCAACTCGTGCATTCAAAGATGGCGAGTGAATGGAGCATTCCTGTAATAAAAGGAATTGCGACCAAAGGCGAAGGAGTGGAGGAGTTGATTGCAGCCATCGACAAACACAATATGGTTGGAGTAAATACCAAACGTTCTTATTTGCTTGCAGAAAAAGCATATCGCCTAATCCAAAATAAAAAGATGAAAGGTGTTTCTAAAATAGATTTACAAAAACAGATTGATGCGGAATTGAAGAAGAAAGATTTTAATCTGTATTCTTTCGTGAAAAAATGGAACCTGCTTGATTGAAGAAAGCAGATGGTATTTGTATACGTCATTGCGAGGAGCGAAGCAATCTCTCATGACTATAATTACAATTGAACAAAGATTGCTTCGTTCCTCGCAATGACGATCTTTAATTTACCAATCGTCAATCACCATTCACAGATTTTTACTCCTGATAATAAACCCTCTTCACTCTCCTCGAAACATTCGTCAATACTTCATACGGAATCGTTCCAATATCTTTTGCTACTTCGGTGATGGGATTTAGGTCGCCAAAAATAATCACTTCATCATTTTCGTTTGCTTGAATATCCGTGATGTCAATCATGCACATATCCATGCATACATTTCCGATGATGGGTGCTTCTTTTCCTTTTACAATCATTTTCCCGGCTCCGTTGCTAAGCTTACGACTTAGTCCATCTGCATAACCAATCGGAACTGTTGCTATTTGGATGTCGCGGTTGGCAACACCCTTGCGACTGTAACCAATGGTTTCTTTAGCCGGTATATTTTTGATTTGTGAGATGCTTGTTTTTAATGTACTCACATTTTGTAATTGTGCTTGTTCGGTTGCATTGGCGCCAATTCCATACAAGCCAATTCCTAACCTCACCATTTCAAATTGTGCATCCGGGAAACGAGAAATACCTGCAGAATTTAAAATGTGTTTTAAAATCGGATAATTGAAATGCGATTTTATCTTTTCACTCATCACATTCAACTTCTTGATTTGTTGCCATGTAAAATCATCGTGCTCGCCTTCATCACTTGCAGCTAGATGAGAGAAGATAGATTTTATTTTCAGGTGTTTGTTGTTGCTGATACGTACAATCAATTCATTCACTTCATCCTCATCAAAGCCTAAGCGATGCATGCCTGTATCCAGTTTGATGTGAATTGGAATGGGTTGTGCATTGTTGCGTTCGCTACGTTTTAAGGTTTCCTCAAACAAACTCAATACTCTAAAACTATAAATCTCAGGTTCAAGGTTGTATTGAATCATCGCATCATAACTTTGTTCTTCGGGATTCATCACCATAATTGGCATGGTGATTCCTGCTTTGCGCAATTCGATGCCTTCATCTGCATACGCAACGGCTAAATAATCTACGCGGTGAAATTGAAGAATGTTGGCAATTTCAAAACTTCCACTACCATACGAAAACGCTTTTACCATTGCCATCACTTTGGTATCGGCTTTTAATTTGGAACGGAAATAGTTTAGGTTGTGAACGATGGCATTTAAATTTATTTCTAAAACAGTTTCATGTGCCTTCTGCTGAATGATTTTGCTGATAGCCTCGAAACTAAAGGCCCGTGCACCTTTCAAGAGAATGGTTTCGTCTCTAAAAAAGGAATTGTTGAATTGTTGTAAAAAATCGGTTGTCGATTTATAAAAACTTTTTTCGCAGTTGAACTGATCGGCTTGTGAGGAGATTCCTTCTCCGATTCCAATTAAACGAGAAATTCCTTTTTTATGAATGAGCTCCGCAACTTCTTTGTAAAGTGTTGCATCGTTTTGTCCGCTTTGTAAAATGTCGGAAAGAATCAATGTTTTTTTCGGATGTTGTTTTTGCTGGTTTAAAAAATCCAAAGCAATGGCCAACGAACCTAAATCGGAGTTGTAACTATCGTTGATGATCGAGCAGTTGTTGATTCCTTCTTTGAGTTCGAGTCGCATGGCAACCGGACTTAAAAACCGCATTCGTTCGGTAATAACTTTATTTTCGTAACCGAGATAGAGCATGGTTGCCCAGCAGTGAATTGCATTTTCGATGCTGGCTTCATCTGTAAACGGAATGGTAATCCGGATGAAATCGTTTTTATAAACACCTTGTATTTCGGTATCTGTTTCTGTTTTGGTGATACGTCCGACTAATAAATCAGCACGTAATTTTTTCGACCACGTGAAAAATTTAGCATCGGCAAACGATTTATTGGTCGTGATTTCATCGTGAATGGATAAATAATCTTTGCAATAAATCAAAACTTCCGAATTCAAAAACAACTTTAGCTTTTCACATACTTTTTGTTTTTGATTTTCAAAATTTTCATCGTGTGCTTGTCCGATGTTGGTAATGATACCAATAGTCGGCTGAATGATATTTTCGAGCAAGCGCATTTCTTTTGGTTTAGAAATACCCGCTTCGAATATGGCTAAGTCGTGTTCTTCCGAAATCTGCCAAACAGAAAGCGGAACACCTACTTGTGAGTTGAAACTTTTCGGACTGCGGACAATGTTTTTATCTTCACGCATCAGTTGATACAACCATTCTTTTACAATGGTTTTACCATTACTTCCTGTGATTCCAATAACCGGAATTTTGTATTGTTGACGGTGGTGAGCACACAATAATTGCAAGGCAAGCAAGGTATCGTTAACAAGAATAAAATTTGCATTGGTAAAGGATGCACTATTTTGTGGTAATGCCGAAACAACAAAATGATGTACACCTTTTTCGTAAAGATCAGTTAAGTAGGCATGTCCATCATGTCGTTCGCCTTTAATCGCAAAAAACAAGGATGTCTCTGCGTTGGAAAGTTTACGACTGTCAATTAATAAATTTTTAATGGATGCATTGGAGGCGGTGTTTCCACTAATTGTTCCATTGATGACCGAGGCGATTGTAGAGATGGAGTAGTTCATTATTTATTTTTTGCTTCAACAAAGCAATCTCTGCAAAGTGGTTCGTAGTTATTTGTTTCACCCAATAATACCAATTCTTCTTCATCGGTAATGCGATGGGAATGATTGGCAATGTTTCCGCAACGCATACAAATGGCATGTACTTTTGTAACATGTTCGGCAATGGCTAAAAGTGCCGGGATGGGTCCGAATGGTTTGCCCAGATAATCCATATCCAATCCGGCAACAATTACGCGAATCCCGCTGTCGGCAAGTTGGTTGCAGACATCAATCAATCCCGTATCAAAAAACTGTGCTTCGTCAATTCCCACTACATCCACTTCATTGGCAAGCAATAGAATGTGTGAAGAGGCAGGAACAGGAGTAGAATGGATGGAGTTTCCTTCGTGGGAAACCACTTTCACGTCATCGTAACGTTTGTCGATTTCCGGTTTAAAAATTTCCACTTTCTGCTTGGCATATTGTGCCCGCTTCATTCTTCGGATGAGTTCCTCAGTTTTGCCTGAAAACATGGAGCCACAAATAACTTCAATAGAGCCTTTGCGCTTATGCAGGTGTATGGTGTTTTCGAGGAACATGCTATTGATTTTGTTTGAAAAATCGTGTTAAAATTCGCAATTTTAATGTATTTTTATTGCACAACAAATTTAGTCAAAAAAGCGTTTTGTTTTTTAACAAGGTAAAATAAAGTCATGGATAAGTCGAGCATTAGAAAAGAGATTGCAGCTTTGATTAACAGTATTAAGGAACATTCGGATAATATTGGTGACAAGGAGCATATTCCTCAGTTGGAATTGGAGTTGATTCTTCATAAAATTGAAAAATTATACCAAAAATCCATCGTTTTTAATCATTTGAATACCTTTCCGGATCAAATAACGGCATCTTCAAAATCGGAACCGAGTGTGGAAAAACCGATATTGGAAGTACCGAAGGTTGAAGTAAAGACCGAAACGATTAAACCAACTCCTGTTTCAGAAAAACCGATTGACTTATTTGGAAGTGAAATCCCTGCGGTTACCGAAAAACCAAAACAAGAAAAAAAGATAGAGAAACCAATAGAAAAAATTGTTCCTTCTAATAAAATTCAAAAGCCGTCCATTCAAGATTTAACAAAAGCGATTGGGTTGAACGATAAATTTTTATTTGCTAACGAATTGTTTGAAGGTAGTATGCAAGAATACAATATCGCAATTCAGCAATTGAATGGCGCAGGTAGTTTGGAATCCGCAATGGATTATTTTTCAACCTTACAACAATTGTATGAATGGGACATGGAGAAGGAAACAATTAAACAATTATTGGATTTGGTGGATAGACGATATAGCTAAATGTATAATGTATGAGGGAAGATGTTAGATGGGTGAGGGGTGATGTGTAAAGGGAGATGGAATTAAATCATATGGCTATTAAGCATCCCTTTGTTTTAAAATGATGATCAAGTATTAAATTTTGTCTATGTCTTTGTTAAAAAAACTAATCCTTACATTTTCCATTTGCCATCTTACATCTTCCATCTTCTCCCAAGAAGTTTATTCCTACGCGCGTAAGATCGTTGATACACTGGCTTCTCGAAGCATGCACGGCAGAGGCTATGTGAATGGTGGCGATAGCATTGCTGCACATTATCTCAAAAATGAATTTAAAAAGTTCGGATTAAAATCGTTTAAATCGGATTACTATCAGAAGATGAGTTTTCCGATTAATACCTTTCCAAATACGATTTCTGTTGGAATAAATGGCAAGCAATTAGTTCCCGGAAAAGATTTTATTGTCTACGCGCATTCACCCGCATCAAAAGGGGATTTTAAGGTTGTGTTTGCAGATGATAAGCTGGTTGAAAATAAAAAAAAATTCGACAAATTTCTTAAAGCAAATTTTTCAAATAAAGTTGTCATCGTAAATGACACAGGAAAACAAACGAAGGAACTGCAGGATATTCTTGGCAACACGATTCATGCAAAAGCAATCGTCTCATTGAAAGACAAGCTAACATGGAGTATGGCGCAATCCACAAACGAGTATCCAATAATCGAAATTTTAAGAACGTCTTTGCTTGTTCAACCCAAAACGGTATCCTTTGATATTACCAATGAATTCATCCCGTATCACCTTTCTCAGAACGTAATCGGCTACGTACAAGGTTCTGTTTATCCTGATTCATTCATTGTGTATTCTGCGCATTATGATCACTTGGGACAAATGGGAAAAGATGTTTATTTCCCCGGAGCGAATGACAATGCCAGCGGTTGTGCCATGTTGTTGAATTTGGCCAAACATTATTCGAAGCCCGAAAATCAACCCAAATACTCGATTGCCTTTATGGCATTTTGTGGAGAAGAAGTAGGCTTACTCGGCTCTAAACATTATACCGAAAATCCTTTGTTTCCATTAAAGAACATCAAATTTGTTTTTAATATGGACATTATGGGAACAGGAGAAGAAGGAATAACAGTAGTGAATGGAAGTGTTTTCAAAACGGAATTTGATAAGCTCAAAGAAATAAATGCGCAGAACAATTTTATCAAAGATGTGAAGATAAGAGGCAAGTCTGCCAATAGCGATCATTACTTTTTTTCTGAAAAAGGGGTGAAAGCATTTTTTATTTATTCGATGGGTGGAATAAAAGCCTATCACGATATTTATGATCGGCCGGAAACGCTACCTTTGAATGAATTTGAAAATTTGTTTAAACTGATTACGAAGTTTGGTGATTATTTGCAATTAGTTAATTAGGTTAAATAAGTAAATAGGGTAATTGAAGGTATACCCCATTTCCTGAATGACCTTAATTAACCCAATTAACCCAATTAACTTTTTATATGAAACTATACATCGTCCCTACACCCATTGGAAATCTCGAAGACATTACCCTTCGGGCGATACGCATTTTGAAAGAAGTAGATTTGATTTTGGCAGAAGACACGCGTAAGTCGGGAATACTTTTGAAGCATTTGAACATTGACAAAAAGATGTTTGCCCATCACATGCACAACGAACATAAAACGGTGGAGATGATTTCGGAACGGATTGCAAATGGAGAAAAAATTGCCTTGATCACAGATGCAGGAACTCCTGGAATTTCCGATCCAGGATTTTTATTGATTCGTGAATGTATTGCAAAAGGAATTGAAGTGGAATGTTTGCCGGGTGCTACAGCATTCGTTCCGGCATTAGTGAACTCAGGTTTGCCAACCGATACGTTTTGTTTCGAAGGGTTTCTGCCGCAGAAGAAAGGCCGTCAAACAAAAATCAAAGCATTGATGGAAGAGCATCGCACCATGGTTTTTTATGAATCTCCACACCGATTAGTTAAAGCGTTGGAACAATTTATTGAATTCTTTGGAGCCGATAGAAATGCATCTGTATCGCGTGAATTATCAAAAATGTTTGAAGAAAATAAAAGAGGAACACTCAAAGAATTAGCAGATTATTTCAAAACAAAAACGGTGAAAGGTGAAATCGTGATTGTGTTGGAAGGAAAGAAATCAAAAGATAAAAAAGATAAACGTTCTGACGAAGAAGAATAATTTTACTACATGGTAGATAAAACGAATAAAACAGGCGCACCTCCGGGAACCTTAGTTTACTTGGGCGACAAACAAACCGATCGTGTGAAGATCTCTTTAATTGAATTCAACGAGACGGAGTTTATAGAAAAAGAATTTTATGATTTGTCCGAATGTCTGGATCATGTTGATCCTAAATTGGTACGTTGGATCAATGTAGATGGCATTCACAATGTTGAATTCATTGAGGCGGTTGGGAAACGATTTAACATTCACCCGCTTACACTCGAAGATATTGTAAATACCAATCAGCGACCGAAGTTTGAAGATTACGACAACTATGTTGTTGCGATTATGAAAATGCTGTATTACGATGCTGAATTACAAGCAGAGCAGTTAAGCGTGGTGTTGATGGATGGAATGGTCATTTCTTTTCAGGAAGCACAAGGTGGTGATGCCTTTGATTTAATCAGAAATAGAATCCGGTTGGGCAAAGGGCGCATTCGTAAAATGGGTGCCGATTATTTAGCCTATGCTTTGGTGGATGCTGTTGTGGATTGCTATTTTGGGATTCTTGAAAAAATTGGAGACCGAATAGAAGCTTTGGAGGAAGATTTAATTGATGAGCCAACCAAGGAAACCATGCGTCAATTGCATGACATGAAGCGAGAAATGATTTATTTAAGAAAATCGGTTTGGCCGATGCGCGAATTGATTAATAATATGGAGCGCAGCGAAACAGAATTGATTAAACCAACCACCGACATTTATTTGCGAGATGTACACGATCATACCATTCGTGTAATCGATACCGTTGAAACCTATCGTGATTTGCTTTCCGGGATGATGGATATTTATTTGTCGAGTGTGAGCAACAAAATGAATGAAGTGATGAAAGTATTAACAATCATCACAACCATTTTCGTTCCCGTAACATTTGTTGCTGGAGTGTATGGAATGAATTTTGAGTTCATGCCCGAAATTCACAGTAAGTGGGGACATGCCTGGGGATACACGTTCGCTTGGGTGGTGATGTTGGTTATGATGATTTCGATGGTGGTGTATTTTAGAAAAAAGAAATGGTTGTAACGAAAAGCAGAACACTGATTTAAAAACAAATTATATGAAAAAAATTCTAGTAGTAATTTCAATATTTTTTCTCACAGCATCACTGAATGCAACTGTGCTTGTTGGCGATACCAATAAAACAAACAATGCCGGCAAAAAAATTGGCTTGTGGAAAGAACAGATGGTTCAAAACCAATGTTATGGTTATTACGAAGATGGGAAGAAAGAAGGGCAATGGGTTTGCTATCATGCCAATGGCGTGATCAGTAACATCGGACAGTACAAAAATGGAAAGCTCAATGGCATTTATGTCTTGATTGATAAGTCGGGATACTATTACCTAAAAGAGTCGTATGTCAACGATACGTTGGATGGGAAAAGCATGTCGTATCATTCCACCGCAAAGTTGAAATCCGAAACGGAATATAAAATGGGAAAGTTGGATGGCGTGAAAAAAATATATTATTCGGATGGTAAAATTCAAGAAGAAGGAACTTATAAAAACAATGTACGGGATGGTGTTGCAAAATGGTTTTATCCGGAAGGACAAGTGAGTATTGAATACCATTACAAGAATGGTTCTTTGGAAGGAATGCAAAAAGCATTTTATAAAAACGGGAAGATCAACTCGGAAGTAAACTTTGTAAATAACCTGGAAGAAGGGGAATACAAAGAATATTTTGAAAGCGGAAAATTAAAAATTTCAGGTAAATATCTTCACGGAAAAAAAGAAGGCGATTGGAAAGAGTTAGATGAAGCCGGAAAAGTGATTAAAGTAGAAAAGTATAAAGGCGGAGAGCTGAAGAAGTAACTAGGTGATTAAGTGACTAGGTGACTAAGTGTGTAATTGAAAATGAGAGTTACGAATGCATTGGGCAACGTTTACAACGTTTTTCCTTTTTATAATTTTTACAACATTTTTTCTTCAACTTTTTACATTCCATCGTTTCCGGATAAAATGCCCAAAGATTGTTCACCACTTCTTCTGTAATGGCTTGCTGAATAAAATAGAGGTTCGGTGTCGGATTCATTTACCTTACAAAATTGGGTAAATTCATGGGGTAATTCAATACCTTAAACATGGTATTTTAACCACATAGAAACATAGAAAAGTAAGGAGTCTACTTGCTCTAAAAGAGAAACACATAGGAAAAATCGCTAAACGATTTTTCCTATGTGTTTCTCTTTTTTGCCTTCAAAACCAATCCCAGCCTATGTATCTATGTGGTTATGATTGGGCTGGTGGCAGTACGACTATTCCATTTTCGTTACCTTTTTCACCAAAATCCCCTTATCCGTAACAATATTCAACAGGTACATCCCATTTTTCAGGGAGGTTGAATTCAGGTCGATTTCCAAAGTGTTTTCTCCTTCAGGATAGTCCTTTTTCTCAATTTGTTTCACCACTCTTCCCATTACATCCGTTAATTCAAGTTGTATGCTTTGTGAACTTGGTAAATAAAAACTCATTTTTAATGCATTCGAAAATGGATTTGGATAAACGGTGAAGTTATGTTCTGTCAATACATTTTCATTGACACTCACATTGCATGTTCCCGGTAAATTCGCATCCATCCATAAAATGCGATCGTTGATCCACGTTTTGATGGCAGCTATTTCTCCTGGATAATCAGCTGGAATCGGACTTGGGTTTGGCCAGGTATAAATTCCTAAAATCGGCCAAGCGGTGAAATGACGGCCTTGTGCTTCATCTAAATATGTAGCCAATGAATCCACATAATTATTTAAAACAGGAATGCTCAACGTTGTTAAACGTAGCTCATCCCAGCGGCAATGCAATTGTGCAACATAGTTCGGATCTTGTAACAAACGTGCCCACCAAAAATTGGGTTGCCATCCATCACCACTGCAAACAGAAGGGAAATCATACGCCCATCCTGAAGTGATGTTTCCTGCACAATAATCCGCATTCCACCAGGCAAGGTTGAAATCCCATGCCGGTCCGGCTTTTAGCTTGCCACCTTTACTTTGTTTGTCTTTATAAAAATAGGTACTCAATCGGTAGCCATCCACATTTTTACTGATTTCATTGAGAATAAAATAATCAATAAAGGTATTTACACCCATGTATTTGCTATAGCCATTTACCGGGTCGTTAAATGTCGGACTCGCCAACACATCTTCTACCGTGTCCACATAAGCCATGATGTAATTTCGTTGCTGAGGAGCGATTGTTCCGTTTTCAGGATATACATGCACATAATTGATGGGCGATCCGGTTGGTGAAGGATAAGGAGATGTCCAATAACTTCCTGGTCCATCATCTCGGTCAACTTTAATAATATATCCACCTGTTAAATCATCTCCGCTGATTTCTGTCGGATCTAATTTTGCAATGCTTACTCTGTTCGAATCTCTTTTTACTTTTTCCATCAATACATAAATGCCTTGATATTGACCGTTAATCACCAATTCACAAAATTGTGTGCGGGAAGCATAACGTCCTGTTTTGTTGGCAATGTCGTATGTCAATACGTTGCGCATACACGTTTTATCATCGTAAGGAGCATATAAAATCCAATCGTGCTCTTCCGGCATTCCTAAGAGCATGGTATCTTTTTTAATTCCGAGATTGTCTCTTGTTTCGAAACCATACGTTTTTTGTGGAAATCCAGATGAGCTGGAACCACGTGTTTCAATACCAATTTTATTGTTGTAATTGTTAAACGGGTCGGTTAGATAATTTCTAACACCGATACCATTGAAGATAATTCCCATTTGTGCTGCCAATTTCGGTTCATTAGGAATGACCATCCCACCAGTGTTAACAACAACAATCGGTAAGTTTGATGAAGAGAAATTGAACGGATGAGCAGGCGTGTTGCCAAAGGTAATGCTCCAATCAATTAAATTTCCGGCATCCGCTCCGTAAGTATCTTGTATCAAAAGTTTCCACACTCCGTTTGCATTTTGTCCATTGTTAAACGCGCCAATAAATCCTTGCGGACGAAAAGTACCTGTGAAGGGCGCACCGGCAGTAACAATCGAGTTGGTGGCAAATGCATTTAAACAGGTATTGATATAGTCATCACCGCTTCCGCCATTACCTATGGATAAATCCACAATGGTGCCATCCGGTGATTGCAAAGAGATATTTAAATCGGCTACCCACGGGTGAACAATGTTAAAACAAATGGTCTCAATACCAAAAATCGTATCGATGGTAGCTGGACTCAATCCGGAAACGGTCATCGGGAAATTCACCATTGGTCCGCCATCAGGGATAGGGCCTCCGGCAGTACTGGTATAGGTTTGCGATTTGCCGGATAATATTGAGAATACTAAAATAGTTAGCAGGGTAATCTTCTTCATTTCCTTAATTTTACATAAAAGTAAGATTAAATTAACAATTTGCCAAGAGGTGTGGAAGAGAGGTTGAATTGAGTAATTTTGATAAAATTTTACCGCAGAGATAAAGGAGAAAAAAGGAGAGCCGCAGAGAACTCTGCAAAAAACCTCAGCAACCGGAGTTTATCCTGAGCGGAGTCGAAGGGAGGTAAACAATCATGAATAGAACGATAATCATTATATGGAAAAACGGTGGAGTATAAATTCAAGTGCTGATGAAACGATTGTAAATCGTTTGGCAGAAGAATTGAAGATTGAGAAGGTGTTGGCAAATTTATTGGTGCAGCGCGATATTAAAACCTATGACGATGCGAAAAAATTTTTCCGTCCTTCATTAGATGACTTGCATGATCCTTTTTTAATGAAGGACATGGACATTGCCATTGCCCGACTGGAAAAGGCCATTCTTGCCAAAGAAAAAATTCTGGTGTTTGGTGATTACGATGTGGATGGAACAACCGCTGTTGCATTGGTATATTCTTTTCTGAAAAATTTACCCGATTCGGAAGGGCTGGTTGATTATTACATTCCCGATCGATATACCGAAGGTTATGGGATTTCTTTTATGGGAATTGATTTTGCAAAAGAAAATAATTTCTCCTTAATCATTGCACTCGATTGTGGAATCAAAGCCATTGATAAAGTGGATTATGCGAATGAACGCAACATCGATTTTATTATTTGCGATCACCATCGTCCGGGTGATACACTTCCAAAAGCAGTTGCGATTTTAGATCCTAAGCGAAACGATTGCACTTATCCTTTTGACGAATTATGTGGTTGCGGAGTGGGATTTAAATTGGTACAAGCCTATGCTCAAAAAAATAATATTCCTTTTTCTACATTAACGGAATACCTTGATTTAAATGCCATTTCCATCGCTTCGGATTTAGTTCCGATTGTTGGTGAAAATCGTGCGTTGTGCTATTTTGGTTTGGAACAGATCAATAAAAATCCACGCAAAGGAATCAAAGCAATTTTGGATTTAGCCAACATCAAAAAAGAAGTCACCATGAATGAGTTGGTCTTCACTGTTGGTCCGCGCATCAATGCAGCAGGAAGAATCGAGACCGGCAGAAATGCCGTTGCACTCTTGGTGTCCGATAATCATGCCGATGCAAAAACATCCGGAATAAACATCAATACTTCGAACACCGAACGTAGAGCATTGGATGTAAGCATCACGCAACATGCCTTCAGTATGATTGATGGAAGCATTGAATTAATCAATCGCAAATCAACAGTTCTCTTTCATCCCGACTGGCATAAAGGTGTAATTGGAATTGTGGCTTCTCGTTTAATAGAACGTTATTATCGCCCGACCATCATTCTCACCGAGTCGAATGGAAAAGCCACCGGCTCTGCACGCTCGGTCAAAGATTTTGATGTATACGATGCCATTGAAGCATGTTCTGATTTGTTAGAACAATTTGGTGGTCATAAATACGCAGCAGGATTGACATTAAAAATGGAAAACCTTGCAGCTTTTCAACAACGATTCGAAGAAGTGGTTTCAGCAACCATTCAAGATCATATGCTGATTCCAGAAATTGCCATTGATGCCGAATTGAAATTATCCGACATCACACCAAAATTTTTCCGCATCCTAAAACAGTTCGAACCCTTCGGACCAGGCAACATGTCGCCTGTATTCATGAGTAAGAATCTTGTCGACAAAGGCTATGTGCGCATTGTAGGAAACAACCATTTGAAAATGGACATTCAATCGGCAGAAAAACCGAAAGAAACATTTTCAGCAATCGCCTTTTCACAAGCGCAACATTTTGATGAAGTATTGCGCAAAAAAACATTTAGTGCTTGTTATGCGATAGAGGAGAATGAATATAATGGGAATGTTTCTTTACAGATGAATGTGAAGGATATGAAGATGGAGTAGGTTTAAGACTTAAAGAGGAATGATAACTAGCAAAATCATATTAACGAAAACAGAAAAGGAAGATTTAAATACATTCTTTCAATTTCAACTTGACAAAGAAGCAAATCATTTAGCTGCATTCACAGCGAAGGACCCGACCGACAAAATCGCTTATATTGAAAAGTATTCAAAGTTTTTAAACGACCCAACAATCAATATGAAGACAATAAAAATGAATGAGGAGATTGTTGGTAGTATTGCAAAGTTTGTTATTGAAAATGAAGCAGGAATTACGTATTGGATAGACAAAAAATATTGGGGAAAAGGAATTGCGACAAAAGCACTTCAAGATTTTTTGAAAGAGGAAAAGACAAGACCAATAGTTGGAGCGACTGCTTTTGACAATTATGGCTCACAAAAAGTTTTAGAGAAGTGCGGTTTTGTAAAAATTGGAACTGATAAGGGCTTTGCGAATGCCAGACAAATGGAAATTGAAGAGTTTATTTATAGGCTTGCGGAGTGAAGGGGGTAGATATTTAGATAAGCGGCTAAAGATACTGGATTAAGATGCTAGTTCTAATTGCTATTTAGTACCCGTCCTTCGAAATTTATCTCTTTTATTTCATAACCTGTACGAGCAAGTTGATTATATGCTTTTTCTTTATCTCCTATAATAAGGATAATCATATTATTGTATGGGAGTCTCTTTTTTGCAAGAGCATTAATCTCATCCAATGAAATGTTTTTTAAAAGCTCATTTTGTTTAATGGGAAAGTCCTTAGTTAAGCTGTAGTCGAGGATAGTTTTTAAAAAATCAGCTTTTTGAGGGGGTGTTTCATATTTCAAGGCCTCTTCTTGTGCCAATGAATTCCTTGCAAAAAGAAATTCTTCTTTAGATATTCCATTATCAGAGTATTTTTTTATTTCATTCATTATTTCAATCAAAGCGCTATCAGTTGATGCCGATTTAACATTCGCCTCTATTATATACTCACCAGAGTATTCATTGCCCTCAAATGAAGAAGATGCTCTATAACAGTAGCCATGTTGTTCGCGCAGGTTTAAATTTAGTCTGCTGCTAAAAGGTTCTGCTAAAACGTAAGTCGCAACTAATGATTTATAAAATTCACCAGTGGCATCGAAAGGCAATCCTTTGCACCCTAAGCGAATCTGAGATTGTGTAGAATTCTTGTTATTTAGAAAATAAATAATAGTTTTTTCAATTGGTTCGGAATCATTGATCTTAGAACGAAGAACCTTTGGATTTTTCCAGTTTTTTAAAAAGGCTAGTTTTGTGATAACGTCCTCTTTGTTTAAGTTTCCTACAAATACTATGGATGTGAGTGAAGGGATACAATTTTTTTCATAGTATTCCTTTACTTTACTAGCAGACATTTGTGAAACGGTTTCTCCTGACCCCCAAGAAGAATTTCCCAAAATATGGTTTTTGCCATATATGAGTTTTTTTATAAGTTGGGTTGGAAATGTTTCGGGATTGTTTGCCCCATTTCTAATCATGCCTACTTGCTTTAGTTGTATTCGCTCGAATTCATCGCGATCAAATTTGGGATGAATTAACATTTCTTCAACAATAGCCAATGTTGAATCAAAATTCTTTGTCAAACTGGTAACATAAATATTCATTTCATCTTCCTCACTTACGACATTAATATGACTACCCAAAAGATTTAGTTTCAAGTCAATTTTTTCGGAGGTATTTTTTGTAGTTGATTCTTTTAACATTAGAGCAACCAATTCCGAAATGCCTTCTTCGTTTTTATCCTCAAAGCGATGTCCGATTGGAATGCTTATTTTCATATGGATAGTAGGCAACTCATCACTTTTGGTGCCAATTATTTTTAAACTATTTGTCAACGAATCTATCCAGAAATCGGGGACTTTAACAATCGGTACTGTATTTGGAAAAGGTTGCTTATTTCTATCAAAATTATCTTTTGGCTTTTTATAAGTCAGGTTTTTATATTCATTCCCTTCGGTGGGATTTAAATTTTTTACAGGGAGGCTGAATTTATTCACTTTATTTAACGGAGGATTATTTTTTTGATAAGCAGTAGTAATAACAGAATATTTATCTTTTATGTATGCCTTATACACACGCATTACGTCTTCTTTAGTAACTTTGCTGTAGCGGTCAAAGTCATTTGAAATGAAATTTGGGTTCCCTGTGTTGGTTTGATAAAACGCGAGTAGATCCCCTTTTCCTCTTATGCTTTGCAACTGGTTCATTCTATCGGACTCAAATTTCATTTTAAGTTTACTCAGATCTTCATCAGTTACTCCTTTTTTTTCAAACTCTTCAAATGCTTCTTTGATCATTTTATCAAGTTGGTTCAATCGGTTTGCAAAAATTCTGATTTTAAATTCGCCTGCAAGTTCGAGACATGGATGAGAGATATTCAAGTACTCCGCATCACCCGATTTGACAAAATACTGGTAAAAAACAGAAGATTTACCTTCTCCTAGTAGGTTCGCTAATACGTCTAAAGCAGGTTCATCAGGGTGTCTGGCCTGAACTGTTGGGAAAGTATATATTACTTGACTTAGCCTAACGCGATCTTCATAAGAAATGTACCGATTTTGGTCCAATACTACCGGAGAAATCTCTTGACGTTTTACTGTTGGCCCGGATGGAATTGAACCAAAATATTTTTCGACCATCATAACTACTTGAGCAGGATTAACATCTCCTGCGATAGTAAGAGTAGCATTATTGGGTCCATACCAGCGATTGAAAAAATCTTTTAGGTCAGTCACGCTGACTTTATCAAGGTCGGAAACATATCCAATAACTGGCCAAGAATAAGGATGAGAAGGAGGATATAATACTTCAGAAGTTTTTTCATCTATTAATCCAAAAGGACGATTGTCAATTCTTTCACTTCTTTCATTCTTTACTGTTTTTCGCTGTATTTCGAATTTTTCCTGTGTTACTGCATTCACAAAGAAACCCATTCTATCACTTTCCAACCATAATGCTGTTTCTAAATAATTTGAAGGCAAAAGTTCCCAATAATTAGTTCTATCATGGGTAGTATTGCCATTGTTGATTCCTCCTGCTTCTGTAATAATTTTTGCATGCTGACCACTTGGAACATGCTCCGAACCTTCAAACATCATATGTTCAAAAAAGTGCGCAAAACCAGAACGACCTTCTTGTTCTCTTGCCGAACCTACATGATACATAACTCCAACATAGACAATAGGATCTGAATGGTCTTCATGAATCAAAAGGGTAAGGCCATTCATGAGTTGATATTTTTCATAAGGAATAACTATTTCACTGCCTTTTCGAGTGACTTTTTCTATTAGTTTGGTTTGCGCTAACATTTGCATTCCATACCCTAATAATATAAGAGTTAAAATAGTTTTGAATCTGTATTCCGAGTTTCGCATAAAGCTATGTTAATGAGCGTTCCATCACTTCACCACAATCCTCCCCAACATATTATTAAAAACTTTTTTTGCTTCTAATAACGATTGTTGCGTCTGCATCAAGGTCAACATTTCTTCTTCGGGTGGGTTTTCTTTTAAACGTTTTTGATTGTCGTGAATCATCATTTCAATCTTTCGGCTCTTCAATGCATAAATCGCATTGTAAATCGATCGCTTTAATACACTGGATTCCTGAGTAGGATAAATGCCATGCTGCTCCCAGTTGGAAAGGGTATACGGACTACTGATCAAATCGATGGTGAGTGAACAGATGGCAGCGTTTTCGTGACTGATAAAATAATTCGTGTCGGGCACCACATCTTTTTCCAAGTGTTGTGCAAATTCATTGAACACACTGTTGTATAATAAATTGTCGATGACAATGTTGTCGCTTTGTAATTCGTGAACCAGCAAATACGCTACCGTAACTTCTACTTGTATGTCTTCACCAGCTTCATCCTGACTGTCGATGGTCACATGTTCGCCACCATAGTTAATTAATAAACGAATTATATCACGTTCCTGATGTTCAGCATCCGCAATCGAATGTTCTTTCTTTTCAGGGAGGATAAGTTCTTCTAATTCCGAATGTTGTTGCTGCGGTGTCGGTTGGCCTCTCTTGTCGTTAAAATTTTTGCTGCGAATTTTATTTAATTCACTCAACAAAATCTGCTCATCCACTTCCATAATACGGCTGCACTCTTTCACATAGATGGAACGGTAAATCGCATCCGGAACAAGCGCAATGGTGTTCACAATTTTCTTGATGGCTTCCGCTTTCTTTAAAGGATCATTGTTTGAATTTTTTGACGCTTCAATACTTG
>Ga0075163_10003063_pt1 | contig 22543 bp, 24 predicted proteins | sample JI1023141ADNA_FD_71478 | JGI IMG/M metagenome (GOLD analysis project Ga0075163, IMG submission 71478) | Wastewater effluent complex algal communities from Wisconsin, to seasonally profile nutrient transformation and Carbon sequestration -... | ecosystem: Engineered > WWTP > Effluent > Algae... | reverse complement strand
CCGCTGTCCTGCGCCATCGCCGCGGTGTCGGTGGGCGTCGTCGACGGACGGGTCCGGGTGGATCTGCCCTACACCGAGGACTCTCGTGCCGAGGTCGACATGAACGTCGTCGCCACCGACACCGGCACCCTGGTGGAGATCCAGGGCACCGGCGAGGGCGCGACGTTCCCGCGTTCGACGCTGGACAAGATGCTCGACCTGGCGATGGCGTCCTGCGAGGAACTGTTCACCATCCAGCGCACGGCGCTGGAGCTGCCCTACCCCGGTGTGCTGCCGGAGCCCAGCGGCCCGGCGAAGAAGGCGTTCGGAAGCTGACCCGGCTACTGGTTGCCTCGCGCAACGCGAAGAAGCTGACCGAGCTGCGCCGGGTGCTGGATGCGGCCGGGCTGACCGAGCTGACGCTGCTGTCACTGGCCGATGTGCCCCCGTTCGAGGAGGCACCCGAGACCGGCGCCACCTTCGAGGAGAACGCGTTGGCCAAGGCGCGCGACGCGTACGTCGCGACCGGGATCCCGACGGTGGCCGACGACTCGGGTCTGGCCGTCGACGCGCTCAACGGGATGCCGGGCGTGCTGTCGGCGCGGTGGTCCGGTGCGCACGGCAACGATGTGGCGAACCTGGAGCTGCTGCTGGGGCAGCTGCGCGATGTGCCCGACGAGCGGCGCGGCGCGGCGTTCGTCTCGGCGTGCGCGCTGGTTTCGGATGCCCAGGAGACGGTGGTCCGCGGCGAATGGGCCGGGGCGATCGCGCGTGCGCCACGCGGTGCCGGCGGGTTCGGCTATGACCCGATCTTCGTGCCGGCCGGTTCGGAACTCTCCGCGGCCGAGCTGACACCGGCGCAGAAGGACGCCGCGTCGCACCGCGGTCGGGCGCTGGCCCTGCTGGTGCCCGCGCTGCGCGCGCTGGGGTAGCGCTCTCCACCACTTTTTCGGGCGAAACTCGCGTACCCGTTGCACATCCCCGCGCGGGGACGACCGGTACGCGAGTTTCGCCGCACTGTGGGCCCGGGCCGAAATTTTGTATAGCGCAACTAACGTGTCATGCTCGCGGCCGTGGTCTCCACCGAGCAGCGACGGCCGTCATCGGCCCATCCCGGCGTTCTGATCGCCGTGTTGTGCGCGGCCGGTATCAGCGTCTCGCTGATGCAGACCCTGATCATCCCGCTCATTCCTGAGCTACCGAAGCTGTTGCAGGCCAGCGGTTCCAACGCGTCCTGGGCCATCACCGCCACGCTGCTGACCGCGGCGGTCACCACCCCGGTGTTCGGGCGCCTCGGCGATCTCTACGGCCCGAAACCCATGCTGATCCTCTGCGCCTCGATATTGGTCGCCGGTTCGGTGGTGTCGGCGCTGAGCACCTCGCTCATCCCGTTCGTGATCGGGCGCGGGCTGCAGGGGCTGGGCATCCCGATCATCCCGCTGGGCATCAGTGTGCTGCGGGCCTCGGTGCCCGCGAGCCGGGTCGGCAGCGCGATGGGCTTGATGAGTTCCTCGCTGGGGGTCGGTGGCGCGCTCGGATTGCCGCTCTCGGCCGCGATCGCCCAGCAGTTCAGTTGGCACGTGTTGTTCTGGTGCGCCGCCGGTCTCGGCGTCGTGCTGCTGGTGCTCTTCGTCGTCCTGGTGCCCGAGGTGCCCGCGTCGTCGAACGACCGGATCGATCCGCTGGGTGCACTGCTGCTCGCCATCGGCCTGGTGACCCTGCTGCTCGGTATCACCAAGGGGCGGGACTGGGGCTGGATGTCGGGTGTCACCGTCGGGATGTTCGGCGCATCGGTGGTGGTGTTCGCCGTCTTCGTGATGTGGCAGCTGCACTTCGACTCACCGATCGTCGACTTGCGCACCTCGATCCGGCCGCCGGTATTGCTCACCAATATCGCCTCGGTCGGCGTGGGTTTCGCGATGTTCGCGCTGACGCTGATCGCGCCGCAGGTGCTGGAACTGCCCACCGACACGGGGTACGGCCTCGGGATGTCGATGCTGGAGGCGGGTCTGTGGATGGCGCCGGGTGGGCTGGCGATGATGGTGATGGCACCGATCGCCGCTCGGGTGGCCGGGGCTCGCGGCCCGCGTTTCACCCTGTTCGCCGGCTGCGTGATCATCGCCGCGTCCTACCTGTCCGGCCTCTGGCTGCTCGGCAGTGGTCCGCAGGTGCTCGCGCTCAACGTGCTCATCAGCGTCGGCGTGGGCTTCGCCTACGCGTCGATGCCCGCGCTGATCAACGCCGCCGTCCCGATGTCGGAGACCGCGGCCGCCAACGGTCTCAACGCGTTGGCGCGCTCGCTGGGCACGTCGATCTCCAGTGCGGTGCTCGGCGCCATCCTGGCGGCGATGACGATGACCGCGGGTGGGCACGAGGTGCCGAGCCTGGACGGGTTCCGGGTCGCGCTGATCGTCGCGGCGTCGGTGTCCGCATTGTCCGCGGTGCTGACGCTGTTGATCCCGGCGGTGCGTCAGGAAACCGAGGTCACAGACCGAAGCGCTTCTTCACGTCTTGTGTCTGGAAATGCTCGACGATGAGGCCCAGGACGGGAACGGTCCCGGAGATCAGGGTGCCGAGTGCGCGGCCCAGCGGCCAGCGGACCTTCACCGCCAGGTTCGCGGTGGCGATCAGGTAGGCGAAGTACACCCAGCCGTGCACCACGGCGATCCAGCTCAGCGAGTCGTCGCCGAACCCGTATTTGCGCACCATCTCGTAGCAGAGCGCGATGAGCCAGAGTCCGGTCGCCCAGGCCAGCACCCGGTAGCTGGCCAGCGCCTTCTGGATGGATGACAGTGGAACCAGCGGCTCCTGGCTGTCAGCGGGGGCGGGGGTCTCGGGCGTGCTCATGTGGTGGTCCTGTCGTCAGGGGTTTCGGATTTCGCGAGTTCGGCGAGGTAGGCGTTGTACTCGCGCAGCGTGGGATCGTCCTCGGCGGGCGCCGCGGCCTTGGGGCGCTCGGGAAGCAGGCCGGCCGGGATCTCGGTGGGGCGCTCGGTGTCGTTCGTGTCGTACGTCGGCGGGGCGTCCTCCAGGCGGACGAACTTGAAGTAGGCGTAGACACAGAACGCGGCGAACATCGGCCACTGCAGGGCGTACCCGAGGTTGAGGAACGTGCCCGAGTTGGACTCGTAGCGGGTCCACTGCCACCACGCCAGCAGCAGGCAGCCGCCGGCGCCGAGGGCGGCCAGCGCGATGAGCGCCGGTCTCCTACGTCGTGTAGTGGACATGGGTCGACTTTACCGCCCGCCGATTCAGGCCTTTGGGCCGACGAACTCATCGAGACGTGCGGTGGCGGCTTTGCGGTAGACCGCGATCATGTAGCGGCTGTTCTGGGTCCACGGGATGCCCAGTGCGTCGAGAGCCGCGCAGAACAGCTTGCGGATGTCAGCGGAGTGGTTGGTGAAGTGGTAGCGGACGCTGGCGACCCCGCGGTCGTTGGCCACCACCCGACAACCGTCGCTGTGGATGAGGCCGCGGACGAACTCCTCGGTGGCGGCGTCGACGTGTGCTTGTTGCCAGGGCTGCAGGACGATCGGGCGGAGGTGCTTGGGGCCGGCTCCGTGTTGCGGAAACAGGCAGGGCCAGTGTTTGGAGAAGAGCGACACGTCGACGCAACCGGTCTTTCGGGGCAGTACCGCCGCGTGTTGGCCGAGCATGATCTTGTCGATCGCGGTACAGCAGCTTTCGATGATTCCGGGGTATTTCTTGTCGAGCGTCACCCGGAGTCGCCACACGGAGCGACACCGGCTGATGTATCCGTCGCCGAGGCACATCCCCAAGAGATAGCTGTACGCATCCGACGGCAGCAGGCTGTAGTCGTGGCCGCTACAGCTGTCGCGAGGTGTGATCGAACTGGGGTTGTTCCGCCAACCGCAGACGGTGCGCCGGGGTATCCCCGTCTGTCGCGCGATCGCACAATCGTTCAATCCGGCGGCAATCAGCGCGCGCACAGTATTGAAATCTTCGATCGAGCGCATAGGGCCTCCTGCCGCCTGAAGCCGACGTTAGTTCGGCCCACCGACAACCAGATACGCGCAGCGAGGCGGTAGTCTGAACCCCGCTTGCGGGCGTGATGGAACGGCAGACATGCCGGCTTTAGGTGCCGGTGCTCGGAAGAGCGTGAGGGTTCGAATCCCTCCGCCCGCACAACGAAAGACTTCCGAGTCTGCTGCTTGCCCTAAGTAGGGCGGTTCTCACCCCGCGGCCGGCGGCGTCCCCCAGCACTCGACCACCGCACCGGTATGCCGCAGCATCACATAGCGGTAGCCCTTTTCCCGAGCCTCGCCCGACCGCTCGGCGTACTCGGCGCGGGCGCCCTCTTCGTCACCCTGATAGACCTCGGTCGGCACCGGGGGCACTCCCGTGTTTCCCGGGTCGTCGATCTCGCCGATCTGCACGGTCCATGAATTGTCAGCCATCGCCTTCAGGTACCCGATATAGGCCCGGCGAACGCCAGGTCGCCGCTGCGCGTGAAATGCGGCAGCGGGTCGGCACCGCTGTGTCATAGTCGTCCGGGCGTTTTGCGATACGAAGGAGTACCCGTGCAGATCGATCCGGCCGCCACGGCCTGGCTGCTTGTCAGCACCGCAATGGTCTTGTTGATGACCCCGGGACTGGCCATCTTCTACGGCGGCATGGTGCGCTCGTCCGGCGTACTCAACATGATCATGATGAGCTTCATCGCCATCCCGGTCGTCACCGTGACCTGGGTGATCGCCGGCTACAGCCTGGCCTTCGGCCCGGACGCCGGGGGCGGACTGATCGGCGGACTGCAACACATCGGGTTGTCCGGTATCGACCTGGATGCGGTCCGCTCGAACGTGCCCGAACTCCTGTTCGTCACCTTCCAGCTGGCCTTCGCGATCCTGACCGCCGCCCTGGTCAGCGGCGCCATCGCCGACCGTGCCAAATTCTCGTCCTGGGTGTTGTTCGTGGCCGCCTGGACCCTGCTGGTGTACTCGCCGGTGGCGCACTGGGTCTGGGGCCCCGGCGGCTGGCTCTCAAGCTTCGGCGCGCTGGATTACGCGGGCGGGCTGGTCGTCGAAATCGTCTCCGGAGCATCGGCTTTGGCGCTTGCCCTGGTGCTCGGGCCGCGCATCGGGTTCAAGTCCGACGCGATGCGTCCGCACAATCTGCCGTTCGTGCTGCTCGGTGTCGGCCTGCTGTGGTTCGGCTGGTTCGGATTCAACGCCGGGTCGGCGTTCGCCGTCGACGGCAAGGCCGCGGTCATCTTCCTGAACACCCTGTTGGCCGGATGTCTCGGCATGCTCGGCTGGCTGGCCGTGGAGCGGTTCCGGGACGGTCACCCGACCACCTTCGGCGCGGCGTCCGGCGTGGTGGCCGGGCTGGTCGCCATCACCCCCTCGTGCGGGTTCGTCTCTCCGCTCGGCGCCATCGTCGTCGGAATCGCCGCCGGGGTGGTCTGCTCATTTGCCATCGGCTGGAAGTTCAAGGCCGGCTACGACGATTCGCTCGACGTGGTCGGCGTGCACTTCGTCGGTGGTGTGGTGGGCACCTTCCTCATCGGATTGCTCGCCGCGGAGATGGTGTCGGGCGGGCCGCAGGGCCTGTTCTACGGCGGCGGGATCACCCAGGTGGGTAAGCAGACGCTCGCGATCGCGGTGGTCGCCGTGTTTGCGTTCGCGGTGTCGTTCGCGCTCGCCAAGATCATCGACATGGCGGTCGGGTTCCGGGTCACCCGTGAGGACGAACTGTCCGGCATCGACTTCACCCAGCACGCCGAGACCGCCTACGCCGAGGGAGTGCACGGGACACCGCACAAGCGTCCCGGCGCCTGATCTCTCAGCGTGGGCCGTCGACCGCGAATGTGCCCTTGTCGTCCTGGAATTCGACGTACACGTGGCGCACCGTGCCGTCGATCTCCACGGCACAGGTGAAGCTTGCGCCCTTGGTCGCCGACGGGTCCTTGCCGTCATTGCAGCGCAGCGCGCTGATGCTGTTGGTGCCGTAACCGTTGATCGGGTCGGTCAGGATCTCACGAACCCCGGCCTCGGCCTGCGCGAGCGGGATGACGGTCGTGTCACGGAACAGCAACTGCCACACGCCAAGGGCGACGACCACCAGCGCGACGGCGACCCCGGCGCCGATGAACACGGTGCGCCGATCGGGCCCGGATCGTGTGGGTGCCGCGCGGTGTGGCGTCGGTGCGCCCGGGGGCAGGGTGTAGCGATTGGGGTCGATCACGACCGGCGGGCGTTGCGGTTGAGCCGGGTGCCGGGGCGGCGGGGGTACGCGTTGCGCCGGCGGTGGATATCCCGGCGCGACCGGATACGGCGGGCGGGGCGGCGGGTATTGCTGTGGAGCAGGCGGATACGCCTGACGGGGTGGCGGCGGGGCGCCATGTCGGGGCCCGCCACGCTGTGGCTCGCCCGGTGTCGGCGCGCCACCCGGGCGGGCCCACCACGGCTGCGGCGAGGGATCAGGGGGGCGGGTCATGATCGCTCACAGTGTGGACGCATACTGCTCCATCCGCTCGGTGTAGACCTCGCCGTCGGCAGTCACGATGGTCAGGGTGGTGGCCCGGATCTGGTAGCGCGTGCCGTCATTGGGGTTGACGACATCGAAGCCGTCGCCGGTGGGCTGTGCGCCGGCCAATTCGATACCGGCGTTGTCACTCAGGCGGACACCGCGATACAGCAGGGCGCCCGAGCTGGTCTGGCAGATCACCAGCGCGGACTGACTGGTGAGACCGAGGGCGACCGGGGTCTGGCCGGAGTCGCATCGAGCGCCCGGGTGATCGCGGAAACCCTGGGCATCGGAACCGGGTAGACCGGCGCGCGGGATCTGCGCTGTGGTGCTCACCCGCCGTGTCGTCGGGGTGCGCACACTCGATGTCGCGTCGAGCTGTGCGGCGGCGGTCGACGGCGTGCCGGCGCTGGTGGGGTCCGGGGCGTCCAGGGCGAGCCAGGCCAGCGTGCCGAGAGCGATGAGGGCGAGCGCGCCGGTCAGGCCGAGGACCACGGAGGTGCGGGGTCGACTCCGCGGCTGCGATTTTGCCGAAAGATGCTGTGGTGGTATCGGTTTGATGGCCGTCGGGGCCGCGGCTGCTGCGGCCGGGGTGGCGGTGGCCGCGGCGGTGGTGGCGTGTGCCAACGCGCCCGCCGACGGGCACCGGTGCGCCGGGTCCTTGGCCAAGCCCCAGGTCACCACATCATCGAATGCCGGGTGGATATCGGGTCGCAGCGCACTCGGGCGCGGCGGCGGTGCCGTCAGGTGAGCGCTCATCAGTCGGGTCAGGTCACCGGTGGGAAACGGTGGCGCTCCGGTGAGCAGTTCGTAGAGCAGACAGGCCAGCGAGTAGACATCCGCCGGTGGCCCCACGGTGCCGTCGGTGAAGCGTTCGGGGGCCATGTAGGCGCATGACCCGATCGCCGAGCCCGCACTGGTCAGACCGCTGTCACCGCCGGCCCTGGCGATACCGAAATCGACCAGGTACGCGAAGTCGTCTCCGGTGAGGAGCACGTTCTCGGGCTTCACGTCGCGGTGCGTCAGGCCATTGTGGTGTGCGGCATCGAGTGCCGCGCCCACCTGCGAGATGATCGCGGCCACGCGGCCGGGGCCCAATGGTCCCTGCTGGGCCAGTACATCTTTCAGTGTCAGGCCATCCACCAGTCGCATGTCGATATAGAGCACACCGTCGATCTCGCCGAAGTCGTGCACCGGGATGATGTGCGGTTCGTGCAGCTGGGCGGCCACCCGGGACTCGCGCCGGAACCGCTCCCGGAAACCCGGGTCGACGGCCAGCTCGGGTCGCAGCAGCTTCAGCGCCACCACCCTGCCCTTGGTGGTGTCGCGGGCGCGGTACACCTCACCCATACCGCCGACACCCATCAGCGCCTGCAGCTGGTAGGGGCCGAACATCTGGCCGACCCGGGGCACGGTCATGCCGAGAACCTTTGGTAGCACTGCTCGGGGTCACCGGACAGCCCGGCCCGGTAGGCCAGGATCCTGGTGAAGCCGGCCGTGGCCGTGACGCCGTTGACATCGCTGGCGGCCAGGCCGTTGGTGAGCAGCCCGGAGATCGCCTCGTCGGTATCACCGGCGGACAGTGTCAACGGGCTTCCCGGTTCGGCCATCCGACCCTGCGCCACCCCCGTGAGGCAGGCGGTGCGCAGCGCCGTCACCGGAGATTCCAGCGCAATGCCCCGTTCCCGTTGCACGGCAAGCGCATAGCGGGAGGTGACAATCGACAGAGCGGTGTTGTCGCCCTGCAGCAGCACACCCTGCTCCTCGGATTTCGGGGTGCCCAGTTCCTGCAGTGCAGGCAGATTGACGTTGATCGTGTTGGTCGCGGGACAGTACGCCGCCGGCGATATGGATTCCGCGTCCGGGCAACTGGCCATCTCCAGGTTGAGCGCCGGAGGGCTGCCAGGGGAATAGACGCCGCCGAGTGTGGTCATCAGGTTGTCCAGCAGGTCGGCATCGATGACGCTGTCTCCGGCGGCCGGATCACCATAGGAGTCGTAGGACAGGAACTTCGGCAGGTCGCCCTGGCGCTCGATGATCTCGTCCATATCGATGGCCGCACATTGATCGGCGTTCCCGCTGAATCCGATCTGGAAAGCACTGATCCGGTCGAGTGCGGATCCGTGCGCATCCCCGGTGAGGATCGCCTCCTCCTGCGTCATCAACGGGTCACGGATGTAGATCGCACCGGCCAGAACGTGATTGAGGCCATCGCCGGTGCTCAACGTGAATCGCGGCGACTTCCCGGCGGCCACCCAGTGCAGATAGACGCCGGCGAAGCAATCCGCCTGCTGTTCCTTGACCAGCACCGGGGTGGACTTCTCCACCAGGTGCGCCTTGGCCTGCACGGCGTGGCCGTATTCGTGGGCCATCACGCCGACGACGCCCATCTCACCGAAGTACTGCGCCGCCCCGGGGATGAATTCGCCGCGATCCCAGGCCATCACATCGGCGCCATAGCAGTAGAAGGCGTTCGACAATTCGAAGAGATCGTTGCCGCAGACCTGCGGGGTGTTCGGATCGGCGGCGTCGTAGGACACCAACGAGGCCACCGGCGAGAAGGTGCCCGTCAGCGCGCCGTTCCAGTTCTCCGACCAGAACTGCTCCAGATCGTCGATCGCACTCAGGGCGAGCCGATCCACCGGGCCGCCATCGCTGTTCTGCGCGGTGCGGGTCGGTGCGGGCGCGTCCGGGCGGGGTCCGCTGGGGCCGTCGCTGGCGGGCAGCCCACCCGCGCGGGAGGGGTCCCAGAGCATCGACACGGCACGGCCGTCGAGCACGGTGGTGCCACAGCCGGTGAGCAGCAGCGCGACCGTGAGTGCCACGCTGAGCCACCCGGCGCGGCGTCCGGCCCGTCGGTGCATGCCGACAGGCTAACAAGACGTGGGTATCCAGTCGTGTCGCAGTGAATTGCCGCTATTGCGGCTGCTGGTCGACCCGGATATCGAAGGTCACCCCTCCGCGGTGGACGGTCGTCACGGTCACGCCGTAGGTCTGACCTGAATCCCTCAGTTCGCAGCGCAGCGTGGCGCCGCTGTCGGCGCTGAGGTCGCCCGGACAGCTCACCCATTCCGGGGCCCGTCCGATCTGCCGGTTGACCTGGTCGGCAATCTGTTCGGTGACGGTCTTCTCGGCGATGCGCTGCTGGATGTGCAGCTCGATCCGGTCGCCCTCGGCCCCGCCCACGGTCACACTGACCCGGCGCTGCTGCCCGCCATCGGCCAGCGTGCAGTCCAGGCTGGCACCGACGGTTGCCGTCAGGTCACCGGGGCAGCTGACCGAATCCGGGGGTGCGCCCGACTGTTGGGTGACCTTTTCGACGATCTGGTCCTGCAGTTGCTCCCTGGTGAGGTTCCTATCGGTCGGCACCGAACACGAGATCAGCGCCGCCGCGGTGAGCAGGACCGGCGCGAGCATCGACCCCCGAGGCATAGCAGCACGATGGCACATGTTGCAGCGGTCGGCAGCGTTATCGCAGGCGGGCCGCCAGTGCGCGTCGGTGCGCGGTCGGCGACCCGAATAGCGACCGGTTCAGCGTCGCCCGTTTGAGATAGACGTGAACCCCGCTCTCCCAGGTGTAGCCGATACCGCCGTGCAGCTGCATCGCCTTGCCCGCGACCGCGACCGCGGTGTCGGAAGCGTAGGCCTTGGCCATGGACGCCGCGGCGGTCGCGTCGGAATCCGCGGCCACCGCGTCGACGGCGGTCTCGACGAGACTGCGGGTCACCCGGATCTGCACCAGCATGTCCGCGCAGGCGTGTTTGACCGCCTGGAACGACCCGATGGGACGGCCGAACTGGTGGCGTATCCGGACATAGTCGACGGTGGCGGCCAGCATGGCCTCGGCAAGCCCCAGGCAGTCTGCGGCGACGGTCACGGTGGCGCGGTTCAGCAGCTGCTGCGTTGCCGGGAACGGCCAGACCTGGCTGGGTTGGGCCGCATCCGCGGTGACCGACGCAAGCCGACGGCTGCCGTCGAGTGTCGGGCGAGGCGTGACGGTCAGCCCCGACGTGTCCGACTCGATATCGACGAGTACCGGCCGCCCCGAGGAATCGAGGGTCGGGATCAGCAGGCGGGTGGCCTCAGTGGCGTCCGGCACGAAATCGGCTGTGCCATTGAGCCCGTTCGCCGCGAGCGTGAACCCGATATCGGCGCGTTCCCCGGTGCTGAGCACGGCGACGGGTAACTCCGTGCCCTCGGCGGCGCCGACCAGTGCATGATCGCGCGCGGTGTCCGGGGGTAATGCGAGCAGCGCGCCGATGCCGAGGCTGCCCCCGAGGTGGCTGGTGCGGGCAGCGGCCCGCCCGAGTTCCTCGCCCACGACCGCGGTTTCGGCGAATGACACCCCGGCCCCGCCGAGTGACTCGGTGATCTCCAGACCCGGCCAGCCCGCCTGGGCGATCACCGTCCATTCCGGCTGTCCGGCAGCCAGCAGGCTCCTGGCCACTGAACGCAGTTCGGCGTGCAGGTCGGCGAACTCGCGTGTCATCATGCTCCCGCCGGTTCACGGGGCAGTCCCAGTCCGCGCTCACCGATGATGGTGCGCTGGATTTCGCTGGCACCGCCCGGGATGGTCCATTCCCAGGATCCGATGAAGTCGAGCACCCAGGCGCCGGACTCCCAACCGCTGGATATCGGCTTGGCCAGCACGGTGTGCCCGGCCAGCCCGCTGATCTCGGCACCGAAGTCGGTGAGCCGTTGCAGCAGTTCGCTGTAGAACAACTTGACCACCGAGGCGTCGGCCGGGCCGTCGCTTCGCCCCTCGACAAGCTCGCGGCACAGCCCGCGCAACCCGGTGATCTCGATCTCGAACTGCGCAAGCCGGTCTGCCACCAGCGAATCGGTGAGCACACCGGCGCGTTCGCATTCGGCGACCAGCCAGCGGAAGCCGGCATTGCCGAGTCGCTCGGCAAGCTCGAGCATGGTCATTCCCCGCTCGGCGCCGAGTGTCTCCTGGGCGACCTGCCAACCCTTGTTCTCGGGGCCCACCAGATTCGCAGCGGGTATCCGCACATCGTTGAGGAACACCTCGCAGAAATGCGATTCGCCGGTGGCCTGTCTGATCGGACGCACCTCGATCCCCGGTGATGTCATGTCCATCAGGAAATACGAGATGCCGTGCCGTTTCTTGGCGTCCGGATCGGTGCGGGCCAGCAGCAGGCACCAGTCGGCGTGGAGGCCGCCGCTGGCCCAGACCTTCTGGCCGTTGACCACGAATTCGTCACCCGCGCGCCGCGCGGTGGTGCGCAACGCGGCGAGATCGGAGCCGGCTTCGGGCTCGGAGAAGCCCTGCACCCAGATTTCGCCGTCGAGAATTGCCGGGAGGTGCCGGCGGCGCTGGTCCTCGGTGCCCGCGGCCAGCAACGTCGAGGCGGCATGGTGGATGCCGACGAAGGCGAGCACCAGCCGCGGCGCGTCGTGTGCGGCCAGTTCGGAGTACAGCACGATCTGTTCGGCCACCGACATGCCGCCGCCCCACTCGGGCGGCCAGTGCGGCACCGCGAACCCCGCGCTGTGCAACTCGGCGAACCAGGACTTCTGGAAGCGCACGTACTCGTCATCGCTCACGCCGGTCTGGGCGGCGCGCCAATCGGTGGGCACGTGCTCGGCGCACCAACGCCGGACGTGTTCGCGGAAAGCATCGATGTCCTCAGTCATGTTGCGTCGCTGTACAGTCCGGCCAGGCCGCGGCTGCCCAACAGATCCGTCAGGTGCGCGCGCGTCGCCGAGAGCCCCAGCGGCAGGCGCCGCAACGGCTGGCTGTAGCGCGACAGCCAGGACAGCACGGTCTCGTCACAGAATCCGACGGCGCCATGCAACTGATGCGCCACCCGGAACACCACCTCGGCGGCCTCCAATGCGGCCAGCCGCAGGGCGAGCGCGTCGGCGAGGGCATCGGGCCCGGTGACGGTGGACAGCGCGTAGCGGGCCAGCATCTCCAGGCCGCTGCGCTCCACCTCGGCATCGGTGAGCTGAAACTGCACACTCTGGAACCCCGCCAGCGGCTGGCCGAACTGCTGTCGCAGCGTGACGTGCGCGATGGTGAGTTCCATGGCTCGGTCCAGCATGCCGAGCAGCGTCCAGCAGGGCAGCACGAGCGCCAGGGCGACGTCTGCGGCACCTGCATCGTCGAGAGCATCGAGCCGCAGCGAGGTGACGAAGGCGGTCCGGGTGCCCGAGGTGCCCGCTACGTGTGCCCGCCGCCCGTCCAATGTGACTGTTGTCCAACGCCCGTCGACACCGGCGATGGTCGCGGCCGGGGCGGGGCCTGCGACGACGATGAGCCCGTCGGAGTCGATGTCGCCCGCTCGGGACAACCGCTCGGCCACCGGGTAGGGCAGGCCCCAGTAGCCCGCACTGCGGCACAGCGCGGCGGCGGCCTCGGCCGAATCGGTGTCACCGCGCGGTTCCAGGTCCCAGGCGCCCAGCTCGTCGAGTACCGGGGCGACGAGCGACTCCCTGGTGGCGGGATCGGCCTCGGCGCGCTGAAGCAGGGCATCACCGCCGGCGGATTCGAAGGCGCGCAGCGCCTGTGCGCCGTACTCCCGGGCCTCCGGGCTCAGGTCGATGTTCACGATGCCGCCAACAGGGTGCGGGCCAGCAGGATGCGTTGCATCTCGATACTGCCGGAGGACACCGTCGAGGGCTGCGAGTAGCGCCAGTGGTCCTCCACCTCGGCGGTGAAGATCCGCGAAACCCCTTCGGGCAGTGCGGCGATGATCTCCATCAGCACCTCGGCGCTGTCCTGGTCGAGCCGGGTGACCGCAATGCGGTATGCCGCCGAATCGGTCGGGCGCACCTGCCCCTCGGCCTGCAGCGCGACCAGGCGGTAGGCCATCAGCCGGGCGCGCCGGCAGTGGGTGAGCATCCGGGCCCACCGGCCGCGCAACTCCTCGGGCAGGTCGGACCAGTACTCGCCGAGGGCTTCCGGGGCGAGTTGTAGCAGCCGCTCGCAGCGCGCGTAGCGGGCGATGCCGACCCGCTCGAACGCGAGCACGCTCTGCACCACCGTCCAGCCGTCGTCGACGGTGCCGAGCACATCGGCGTCGGTGACCCGCAGGTCGTCGAAGAACACCTCGTTGAGGTGGTGCGGGCCCATCATGGTCTGGATGGGGCGCACGGTGATCGCCGGATCCGACATGGGCACGAGGAAGATCGTCAGGCCTCTTTGCTTCTTGTCGTGCCTGGAGGTCCGGGCCAGCAGGAAGCACCACTGCGCCATCGTCGCGTAGGACGTCCAGATCTTCTGTCCGTTGATCACCCAGCCGTTTCCGTCGCGCACCGCCGAGGTCCGCAGCGATGCCAGGTCCGAACCCGCCTCCGGCTCGGAGAACCCCTGGCACCAGATCACGTCGCCGGCCGCGATCGGTGGCAGGTGTCGGGCCTGCTGCTCCGCGGTGCCGTGGCGCATGATGATCGGGCCGACCCAGTTGACGCCCATGTACTGCGCGCCGCGGGGTTCGTGGTGCGCCCACATCTCCTCGCGTACCACGGTCTGTTCCCACGGGGATGCGGCCTGTCCGCCGAATTCGGTGGGCCAGGACATGCACAGCAGCCCGCGCTCGGCGAGCAGCCGGCAGAAGGCCTGGGCCACCTCGAGATCATCCGGATTGTCGGTGAAGGCGCCCAGATAGTCCTCGGCGATATGCGCTTTCACCAGACTGCGCAACTCCCTGCGCAGTGCGGCGGCGTCCGGCCCCATGTCGAAGTCCACGTTCGCGATCGTAGGCAATCCTTATAAGGATTGCTAGTATTGTTTTCCATGCGCACCCCGCAACACCGCATCGCCGAGACCGTCGCGAGTGAGCTGCGGGACCGGATCCTGGCCGGCGCCGACCGGTTGCCGACCCAGGACCAGCTGGTCACCGAGTTCGGTGTCAGCTATCCGTCGGTGCGTGAGGCGCTGCGCATCCTGGAGACCGAGGGGTTGGTGACGGTGCGCCGCGGCAGCGTCGGCGGCGCCGAAGTGCACCGGCCCGACGAATCGTCGGCGGCCTACCATCTCGGTCTGGCGCTGCAGGGGTCTGCCGTGTCGCTCGGCGACCTGGCGGCCGGGCTGCAGCTGCTCGAACCGCTGTGTGTGGCCGAGGTGGCACGTCGTGCGGATCGGCTCAAGACGGTGGTGCCGGTCCTCACCCGCAATGTCGACGCATCCGCGCAGGCCGTCGCCGATGGCGCCGCCTTCACCCGCATCGCACGTGAATTCCATGATCTGGTCGTCGAATACACCCCGAATGCCACCGTGCGGTACGTGGTGGGCAGCCTGGTCGCGCTGTGGTCGGCGCAGGAGGAGAAGTGGGCCGACTATGTCGTCACGCGCGGCGAGTACCCGTCACCGGCGCAGGCGCGCGGCGCCGTGCGCACCCACCGCAGGCTGGTCGACGTGATCGCGGCGGGTAACGCATCCGAGGCTGAACGCGTCGCGCGCAAGCACCTGGCCGCCACCCAGGCCGTGCTGCTCGAACGCTTCACCGATGACGTCGTCCGGGCGGCGCGTGGCGCAAAACCACACGGACGCCGCACCTGCTGACCTAGGTTCTGCCCATGGCAGCAGTGGTGGTCACCGGGGCGGCATCGGGTATCGGTCGGGCCAGCGCGCAGGCGCTGGTCGCCGACGGGCGGCAAGTCGTCTTATGGGATCTCGCGCCCGAGGTCACCGCGGTGGCCGCCGATCTGGGGATGCCCGGTGCCGTCGTCGACGTCACGGACACCGCGGCGACGGCGGCGGCGATCCAGAGGCTCGACGGGGTCGACGGCCTGGTGCATGCCGCGGGTCGGGTGATCCCGGAACCGGTGGGCGCCTACACCGTGGAATCCTGGGATGCGGTGCTCGATGTGAACCTGCGTGCGCAGGCGATGCTGGTGCAGCAGCTGTTGCCGCAACTGGAGGCCAGCGCCCGTGCCGGTGGTACGCCCGCGGTCGTCGGCATCTCGAGTATCGAAGGGCTGACGGCCAATCCGTTCATCCCGGCCTACTGCGCGTCCAAGGCCGGGCTGCTCGGACTGACCCGGTCGATGGCCGCTCAGCTCGGCCCGTCCGGCATCCGCATCAACGCCGTGTGCCGAGGCTTCATCCGCACCCCGATGCTGCAGATCGCGCTGGACGTCGACGAGGTCCGCGAGAGTTTCGTGGCTGCCGCACCGCTGGGCCGTATCGGCGACCCCGAGGAGGTGGCCGCGGCGGTGGCGTTCCTGATGTCACCGAAGGCGTCGTTCATCACCGGCACCTACCTGGTGGTCGACGGGGGAGTGACCAGCCGTCACGCCTGAGGCAGGTCGAGAATCCGGCGGGTGACCTTGAGGATCTGAGTGCGCAGGGTGTCATCGTCGACATCGGTGACCAGCGGGTGCATCACCGCCGCGCTGAGCGCGCCGGACATGACCGCCGCATTGACCCGGGCTTCGACACCGACGCCGCCGCCGAGCAGCACCTGGTATAGCCGTTCGATGAATCGCGCGAAGGGTTGGTGCTCGGCCAGCAGGCGCACCACCACCGGGTCGAACTGCAGGACCCCGGTGAGCTGGCGGCGGCTGACCGCCATGTCGACGACACGGTTGAGCAGCACGTCGCGGGCGGTCACCTGGTCGGGCTCTTCCTCGGCGGCGTCCAGGGCGTCCTGCAGCGCGGCGAGCTCGGTCTCGGCGACCGCGATCACGACGTCGTCCTTGCTCTTGAATTGGTGGTAGACAGCGGCTTTCGTGACTCCGATGGCATCGGCGATCATCTGCAGGGAGGTGCCGCTGACACCGTGCGCGCCGAACAGGTCCAGGGCGGCGGTGATGACGCGGGTCTGTGCGGCGCTGTAGGCGGTCGGCGTCAGTCTGCCCTCGGTGCTCACGCGGCCAGCGTAGCCGGTCGGCTAGGTCGGTCGGCGTGGCTTGGGACCGATCGGATGGCGCGGATCACACGGTCGCGTGCGTTTGGTTGGCCCGTGGAAGCGGTACTTATTTCGAGTTCAGGTTGCAACGAGGCAACCGCTCGTAGGTGCTCAGAAAGAGGATCGCGTCATGAATGTCAAGAAGTTGATCGCCGGAGCCGCCATCGCCGGTGGCCTTTTGGCCGGCCCGATCGCCTTGGCGGGCTCCGCATTCGCCGAACCCGCCCCGATGCCGCCCGTCCCGCCGGCCGGTCCCAGCGTGGGCACCGCACCGGCGTGGGCGCCGCCGAAGCCCATGGACCCGGCCTGGGCGCAGGGCAACCCGCAGGTCTGGGATGCCGGCTGGAACCATTGGGGCGTCTGGATCAACAACGTGTTCGTCCCCACCTACTGACCGCCGCGGCGCGGACGCGTCCCGCTCGGTGTCAGGCCGGGCGGGACGCCCGTTCGGGTTTCGGTGGCCGGGGTACAAACCGCGAGACCCGGTCCACCACATCCTGGTAGGCGGGACGGCGTGCCAGACTGCGTTGTTCCATCATCGGGATGCTCGCCCCGAGGAACATCGCCAAGATGGCGAGCGCGCCGAGGATCAGCCACCACCAATCAGCCGGTGCCGCCGCAATACCGAAGAGGGCCAGCGCCGCCCAAAAGCTGAATTCTCCGAAATAATTCGGATGCCGCGACCAACTCCACAACCCACGGTCCATGGCCGCACCGCTGCGGCGCTCCGCGACGAACCGATGCATCTGCACATCGGCGACGAGTTCGAGCGCCACCGCGGCCAGCCCCACCACGAAGGCGATCCAGGCCAGCCACACCAGTCCCGGGCCCGGCCTGGTCACCGCGACGTACACCGGCACCATGGCCAGGAAGACCTGCAGTGTCGGGATCAGATGGATGGCCACCAGGTCGGCCAGGATCTCGAAGCGACCGGCGCGCTGCTTGAACATCGGGTAGCGCCAGTCCTCGTGGTGCAGACCCGGGAACGCGTAGACCCAGTTCGCGGTCAACCGGATCGCCCACAACATCACCACGACGGTGATGAGCCAGACGCGCAACAGGTCGACATCGGTACTGCGATACCACCAGTAGAACAACAGCAACGGTGGGATGACGCTCCAATAGGCGTCGTAGAAGCTGGAATTCCGGTACGCCCGGCTGAAGACGAAGATCGCCACCGTCGCCAGCAGATCGGCGATCAGGGTGTCGAGCCAGAGTCGGTCGGTGCTGGGGCCCAGCCACAGCCACGCCACCGCCACCGCAATGGCGACCACGTAGGCCACGGTCACCACTCCGAGAGAACGCCACTTGCTGATGGTCGTCATCTCCGGAGCTTAGCCAGGCTTGAGAACTAGTCGCTGGCGGGCAGCGGCTTGGCCTCCTTGATCGCCAACGGCGTGCTGCCGATGCTGAGCGTGCCCGCACCGGCCTTGGTCACCAGAATCTCCGCACCGCTGTCGTCGACATAGCGCTTGCCCATCAGGTTGCCGTCGGACAACGCGGGATCCAGCGTGAGCCCCGCATCGGGGGTGTCGCCGACCGGGATCAGCGGCGCGCCGCCGGCGCGCAGGTCGTCGAGGCCCTCGGAGGCGCGCACCACAATGACCTGGGTGTCGCACACCTGGCTCTGCAGGCGGGTGCCGTTCTTGATCATGCGGGCTCCTTTGCGTTCAGTTCGCTGACGAGTTCGCGGCGCAGCACCTTGCCGGTCGCGTTGGTGGGCAACTCGTCGCGGAAGACCACCCGGTCCGGGGTGCGGGACCCGCGCAGCTGCGCGCGGACGAAATCCCTGAGCTCCTCCGGTTGCGGTTCGGCACCGGCCGCGGGGACCACGACCGCGACGATGATCTGGCCCCACTCGGGGTCCTCGGGGCCCACCACCGCGCAGTCACGCACATCCGGGTGTTCGACGAGCACATCTTCGATCTCGGCGGGCGCGATGTTCTCGCCGCCGCGGATGATGGTGTCATCGGAGCGTCCACCGATGTAGAGGTAACCGTCCTCGTCGAGGGTGGCCACATCCTTGGTGGGAAACCAGCCGTGGGCGTCGAGCACCGAACCGATACCGGTGTAGCGGCCCGACACCTGCTCGCCGCGCACGAACAGTTCCCCGGTTTCGCCTGGGCCGAGGACGGTTCCGTCCTCGGCGCGGATCTGCACCTCGATGCTGGGCACCGGCTGGCCGACCGAGCCGAGCCGCTTGGCGACGGCCTCGTCGTCGGAGCCCAGGGCGACCCGATGATCGTCGGGGGTGAGCACCGCGATCGTCGAACTCGTCTCGGTGAGACCGTAGGCGTTGACGAAGCCGACCGCGGGCAGCAGTTCAAGTGCCTTGCGCACCAAGGGAAGTGCCACCTTGGATCCGCCATAGGCAAGGGTGCGCAGGGTGGGCAGGGCAGCGTTCTGAGCTTCCAACACGGTGACGATGCGATCCAGCATGGTCGGTACCACGGTGGCCGAGGTGACGCCCTCGGCCGCGACCAGGCGTACCCACTCGCGGGCATCGAACTGGGTCAGGTACACCATCTTTCGGCCGGCATACAGGTTGGACAGGGCAGCCGAGACCCCGGCGATGTGATAGGGCGGCACGCAGATCAACGCGGCATCATCGGGCTCGGCCGACCCGAACTCCACCGTGCCGGTGATGTAGCTGGTCAGGTTGTTGTGGGTGAGCTCAACGGCTTTCGGCGCCGATGTGGTGCCCGAGGTGAACAGCACCACGCCGACCGAGTCGGGATCGGGGAACGCCATGTCCTCCGGTGCTGGGTGCTCGTGGCGGGCCGCAGCGAGGAACTCCGCGGACCCGATCACCCGGAATCCGTCGCCGACGGCGTCGCGGTACTCGTCGTCGACCACGACCAGCGGATCGGGCAACCGGGAGATGAGGGCGCGCAGTCCGTCGCTGCTCAGCCGGTAGTTCAACGGGGTCACCGGCACACCGGCCCGCGCCGAGGCGAACAACAGCAGGGGGAGCAGGGCGCCGCCCGCGCCGACATAGGCGACATGCTGGGCGCCCGCGGCGGTGACCACGGCAGCGCCCCCGTCGGCGAGGGCGCTCAAGTCGCCGGTGGTCAACCTCAGGTCGCCCGATACCACCGCGGTGCGGTCCGGGTCGGTCGAGGATGCCATCTCCAGCAGCAGCGAGATACTCATGATTTGTCGTTCATTTTCTTGTCTACGAAGATATCCCAGATGGGGTCGTCGCCACCGCCGTACCGGGACAGGTCGGTGATTCCCGCGGCGGCCAGGACATCGGCGTCGATGTAGGTCTGGCCGTTGGCGTCCTTGGCCGGTCCGATGAGGATCTGCGTCGCGGCGTCGGCCATGATCTCCGGGCTGCGCGACGACGATGCCAGGTGATCGCCGTCGGCGAGGTTCGTCACCGCCGAGGTCGCGATATAGGTCTGCGGCCACAGGCAGCTGAACCCGATACCGGAGTCCTGATACTCCTCGGCCCAGCCCAACGAGAGCAGCGTCATGCCGTACTTGGACACCGTGTAGACGGGGTGCGCGCCCAGCCAGTGCGGGTTGAGGTTCAGCGGCGGCGCCAACGTGATCACGTGGGCGTTCGCAGATTTCCGCAGGTGCGGCAGCGCGGCCTTGGTCAGCAGGAACGTGCCGCGCACATTGATGTCCATCATCAGATCGAACTTCTTGGCCGCCAGCGCCTCGGTGGGCTCGGTGGCGATGGCGCTGGCGTTGTTGATGACGATGTCGACGCCGCCAAAGGTCTGCACTGCGGTGTCGATGGCCCGCTGGACGTCGTCCTCCTTGCGGACATCGCCGACAACGGCCACCGCCTTGGCGCCGACGGCCTCCACATCGGCCACCGCGGTGTGCACGGTTCCCGGCAGCTTCGGGTGGGGTTCGGCAGTCTTGGCCAACAGCACCACATTGGCGCCCTGCTTGGCGGCGCCTAGGGCGATGGCCAGCCCGATACCGCGGCTGCCGCCGGACACCACCAGGGTGCGATCGGCAAGCGGACGTTGCTCGCTGGACATACTGACTCCTCGGACGGAAGGGGTCTTGCTACCCCTGATGGTATTGGCATTCTCATTTTCAGCAAGTGTCATAATCGCTCATGTGCTGGGATGACGTGCCGCCGGGGTGCTGTCGGGGCGTGGCCGATACGGGCTTGCGGGCGGCTGGCAGGCCGTCACGGTGCATGTTTTCAGCCAGCGGTATTGGCATTCTCATTTTGAGCAAGTACGTTATCCAATGATGAACGACCAATCCGACTCCCCGGTAGTCACGCCCTCTGGGATCCCGCTGGCCCCGGTATACGGCCCCGCCGATCGCGCGGCAGATCCGCCCGCGCCCGGCGAGTATCCGTTCACCCGCGGCAACTTCGCCTCCGGCTACCGCGGCAAGACCTGGACATTCCGGCAGTACTCGGGCTTCGGCACCGCCGAAGAGTCCAATGCGCGCTACCGGTACCTGCTCGACCAGGGCGGCACCGGTCTCTCGGTGGCATTGGATCTGCCGACGCAGTGCGGATACGACTCCGACGATCCCGAGTACGGCGAGGAAGTCGGCCGGGTGGGCGTCGCGGTGGACACCCTCGCCGATGCCGAGATCCTGTTCGACGGCATCCCGCTGGACAAGATCAGTACCAGCTTCACCATCAACGGCACCGCCGCGATCCTGCTGGCCTTCTATGTTGCCGCCGCGGAGAAGAAGGGTGTGCCGCGACGGATGCTGACCGGCACCATTCAGAACGACATCCTCAAGGAGTACGCGTCGCGGGGAACCTGGATCTGGCCGCCCGAGCCGTCGCTGCGGCTGATCGCGGACACCATCGAGTTCTGCGCCGCCGAAGTTCCGCGGTTCAACGCGATCTCGGTGGCCGGCGCGCACTTCCGCGACGCCGGCGCCAACGCCGTACAGGAGATGGCTTTCACACTGGCCGACGGCGTCACCTATTGCGACACCGTCGTCGAGCGCGGCCGCATGACCATCGACAAGTTCGCCCCGCAGATCTCGTTCTTCTTCTACACCCACGGCGACTTCTTCGAGGAGATCGCCAAATACCGCGCCGGCCGACGGCGCTGGGCCACCATCGTGCGTGAGCGATACGGCGCCACCACCGACAAGGCCGCGATGTTCCGGTTCGGCTGCGTATCCGGGGGAGCGTCCCTGTACGCACCACAGGCCCAGAACAACCTGGTGCGCGTCGCCTATGAGGCGCTGGCCTCGGTGCTCGGTGGTGTGCAGTCGATGTTCACCGCCGCCTGGGATGAGCCGTTCGCACTGCCGTCCGAGGAATCGGCGACGCTGGCACTGCGCACCCAACAGATCCTGGCCTACGAGACCGGTGTCACGAAAGTGGCCGACCCGCTGGGTGGTTCGTACTTCGTCGAGGCGCTCACCGACGCCACCGAGGCGAAGATCGTCGAGATCATGCACGACCTTGAGCAGCACGGCGGCATGGTGCGCTGCATCGAGGACGGGTACCTGCAGGGTCTGATCGCCGACGAGGCGTTCAAGATCCACAACGAGGTGGAGTCGGGTCAACGGCCGGTGGTCGGAGTGAACAAGTTCGTCGTCGACGAACCGGCACCGGATCTGGCCACCTACGAACTCGACGCCGAGGGGCGCGACAAGCAACTCGCGCGACTGGCGAAGGTCAAGGCCGACCGTGATGACGTCGCGGTCAAAGAGGCGCTTGCTGCGCTGTCACGCGCGGCCGAGGGAGATGACAACCTGATGCACAAGCTGATCGATTGCGCAGGCGCCTACTGCACGGTCGGGGAGATGGTCTCGGCGCTCAAGGCAGTGTGGGGCGAGTTCGTGCAACCGGTGGTGTTCTGACATGGCGACACGAGTGCTGGTCGCCAAGCCCGGTCTGGACGGTCACGATCGCGGTGCCAAGATCGTCGCCCGCACCTTGCGCGATGCCGGTTTCGAGGTCATCTACACCGGCATCCGGCAGCGCATCGAGGACATCGTGTCCATCGCCCTGCAGGAAGACGTTGCCCTGGTCGGCCTTTCGATTCTGTCCGGAGCCCACGTGGCGATGACCAAGCGCACCGTCGACGCATTGCGCGCCGCCGATGCCGGTGACATTGCCGTCGTGGTGGGCGGGACCATCCCGGAATCGGACGTGCAGAAACTGCTCGACGCCGGTGCGGCCGCGGTGTTCCCTACCGGTACCGCGCTGGAGACCCTGGTAACCGAGGTGCGGGCGCTGACGGAGAAGG
>Ga0075163_10003062_pt1 | contig 22545 bp, 18 predicted proteins | sample JI1023141ADNA_FD_71478 | JGI IMG/M metagenome (GOLD analysis project Ga0075163, IMG submission 71478) | Wastewater effluent complex algal communities from Wisconsin, to seasonally profile nutrient transformation and Carbon sequestration -... | ecosystem: Engineered > WWTP > Effluent > Algae... | reverse complement strand
GACAGTTTTTGCCGGTTTCGCAGGGCAATAGTTGAACTATTGCCCAAGGAAGCGGCGAAAAATGGACCGTCCAGACGGATTTGCAGCCGATTCCCTTTCAAGTCCGACAGGCTCCTAGGAAGTGCTGATCAGTCTCATGGCCGCGTCTGCGACGCCGCCAAGGCAGCGCGGACGGACCGAACTTCTGCAACGGTGCAACGCGATGCAAGTCTGGCATCCTGTCGCGCAGATACGAGGGGGAACGACGCATGAGCGATGAATCGACAACCTTGGCGATCCGTCATTGCGAGAACTGCGGCACCCCGCTGCAGGGCGAACATTGCTATGCCTGTGGTCAACCCACCAAGGGGCTGGTCCGCCACTTTCCCAGCATCCTAGGCGATTTCGTTGACACCGTATTCGATATCGACGGACGGATCTGGCGCACTCTGTGGCCACTGCTGTTCCGCCCCGGTCACCTGACACTCGAATACCTGCGTGGACATCGCGTGCGTTTCGTCAGCCCGGTGCGCCTGTTCGTGTTCCTCAGCGTACTGGCGTTCCTTGCCATGCAATGGAGCATCCATTGGGATGAAGACACGATCACTTTTGATCCACCGGATCAGTTCGCCAGCGCAGCCACCGAAGCCGAACTGGAAGTGCAGCGAAGTGCGGCGCTGTCAGCGCTGAACGATGCGCAGCACAAGCTCGATGCATTGCCCGGTGGCGTCGATCTCGCCGCCGCGACCGCCGCCATCGAGAACGCGGCGCAAGCCCGCCGCGCTCAGCTGCATGCCGGGAATTCCGATACGGAAGCGTCTAGCACGCCGCACATCGCATTCAACGACCGCCCGTGGCACCCCACCGACAACCCCTTGCAAATCGATGCGCTGCCCGAGGTCGTCAATCAGAAGCTCAATGCCTGGGCTGGACAAGCCGAGGGCAATATCGCCCGCATCCGACAACACCCGGCCTTGCTGGGACAGGCCTTCATCAATTCATTGCCACAGACCTTGTTTGTCCTGGTTCCGGTGTTCGCCTTGCTGCTGAAGGTGCTTTATCTGCTCAAGCGCCGCCTGTATATGGAGCATCTGATCATGGCGCTACACAGCCACGCCTTCGTCAGTCTGGTTCTACTATTGACTGCATCATTGAGTCTGAGCAGCGATACCTTGCAATGGGCCGCATTCACTTCACTCGCTGAGTGGCTCAGCTGGCTGTTGTGGCTCTGGGTGCCGATCTATCTGTTCGTGACTCTGAAGCGGGTCTATCGCCAGGGCTGGATCATGACCACACTGAAGTCGATGGTTCTGAGCACCTGTTACTTGGTGCTGCTGTCTCTCGGCGCGACGTTCAACCTGGCCGTCAATCTGGTCACGCTCTAGGTGCCTTCGCGGCCCTTCACTGTGCAACGCCAACTTTGCCCGCCTCGGCATTCAGCAAGGCAATGCGTTGCTCCGTTGGAGCAGCCAACAGCCGTTGCCTCAGTTGTTCCCGCGCCTGGGAGTCGAGGCGCTGCGCCACCTTGACTAATAGGTCGCGTTCGACCGAGCGCCATTCACCGAGCATCTGCAACGTGGCATCTCGTTCGCCTTCAGGCACGAAGCCGAAGGCGGATTCGGCCGCTGCCGCGACCCCCGCACCGTCCTGCCATAACAACGCGCGACGCGCCGCCGGTGCGAGGCGCTCAAATTCGGCAATCGAGACCGCCAACTGTTCCGGAGACCATTTCGTCAGTCGATCCTGCGTATCCAGCAAAGCCTGTTGCTGGGCGTCGCTCAAGTCGCGCCACACCTCAAATCGTTCGCGCAGGGCCGCGCGCCGAAGTGGGTCCAGTTCAGCCCATTGTGCGGCACGACGAAGAACATCCGCCTGCTGAGCGACATTCAGTTCGACCCAACGTGCGCCATGCCGCACCAACAGGTCGCGCTGCGCCGCCGCCAAGGTGCCCCAATCCGATTCCCAGACCTGCAATGACGCACGTATCCCCGGTGCAAGCGCATCCCAAGGCATGGTCGTTGAAGATGACGACATCGACCGATGTTCCGCGTTCGCAATGCCCCGCTGGCCCATGTCACCCTGGTGCCACAACAACCAGTCGAGTCGATCCAGAGTAGTGAACTCGACGCCGTCGGCGAACAACAGGAAGTCACCAGACGACAACGGCACCGACTCGTCGACACGACGAGGAGGACTCGGCGTGTCGGTCAAAGGACCTTCTTGCGCGGTCCCACTGAACCAGGCAACGACACCTTGCAGACAGGCTTCGCACAAGGCCAAGCCGATGACCGCACACAGAAGCACCAGCATGAGCACTTTCGGCAGCGGCCACTGTCTGACTGCCGTGGATTGCTCATCGCCGACGTCTTCTGGCACGACATGCAGTCCTCGGAACCAGGCCAGTGACTGATCCGCGGCACAGCCGCACTGGGTGGCACGCTGACGAAGCAATTGTGCCGCGTCTCGCCAGATGCCCGCCGCCGTGGGCAGCGGCATTCGCAAACAATCCGCGATGTCCTGCAGGGGCATCCCCACGACAATCCGCAAGAAAGCAAATCTTGCCTGCATCATCGGCATCGCAGAATCCCGCAGCAAGCCAGTGAGGCTTTGATCCAGTACCACAAACCAGTGCTTCAACAAATCCCGCTGCTGCGCCGAATCAAGCCGTGCTTCGTCGCCAATTTTTGAGCGACGCAATGCCAGTTGCCACACCGCCTGCGCGCGAACATCCGGCAACCCCAGCCAGCGCGCGTGGCGCAAGCAGCGTAGAGAGAGCGCACCCAAATCCAGAGCCTGCGATACAGGTTGAGGGACGGCCTCAGGCTCGCGCAGCATCGAAGCCAAGGTAGGCGTTGATACTCTTGATCGGCTATTCACACCAGGCGTCAATCCATGGACAGGTCGTTGGCGATGCGGGGACGCACCAAGCCGTGCGGCGCGCAGGGGAGCGCTGCATTGCCAAATCCTGCCGGGCACCCGGACGTGAGTCTAGCAGGCGTCGAACGTCGAACCACGGCGGCACGAACACGCCGAATGAGGGTCACCTCGGTTGTTTGGAAATGCGCTTGACAGCGGATGAAAACGTGCTCTCCCGCGGCCTGTTTGGCTTGCGCACGGGAAAGGTTGTTCACAGCTTGGCGAATCCGGGTTCAAGCGTCGCAAAGCGGGGCAGCACACAATTCTTGACAGTTTGAAACCACTTAACTATATGATTTTATTGTTTTTTATTTGATGGCTAAAAATTAGCCACGATGATTCCAGCGGCGCAGTCATGCGACTTGCGCACTGTCATCCAAACGTCATCCACCGAGTTATCCACAAGCAATGTGGATAAACCGTTTTCCTGTTTCTTGCTAGCCACTTAGGGCACTTTTGTGAGGCACAGAACAACAAGGCGTCGCAGACCACTGATGCCAAGCTGGCGGCCGCGGAATCTGACCTGCCGCTACACTGCCGAGCTATGACCCGCCCCGTTTTCCGCGTCGCGTTGCCACTGCCGTTGCCGCAGACCTTCGACTATCTGCCGCCCGTCGACGCTCCATTCGACCCGCGAGACGTGAGCGATTGGATCGGCTGCCGCGTGCGGGTGCCGTTTGGGCGACAGCAGAAAATTGGCCTGGTGGTGGAGGTCATTGCCGACAGCGATTCCACACCGGCCCTGAAACCGATCGCCCAGCGCCTGGACACGCAGGCCTTGTTGAGCGGTGAGCTATGGCAGAGCCTGCAATGGTTGGCCCGCTACTATCAGCGTCCACTCGGCGAGGTACTTGCGACTGCACTGCCCGCGCGGCTGCGGGACGGAGACCCGATTCCCGAGGTCGTCGACCTCCGATACCGCCTTAGCGAAGCCGGGCACAGCAACCGTCTGTCGCTGCGCGTCGGCACACGACCGCGCCGGATGGCCGATTTTCTGACCAAGCTCGATCATGCCGATGAGCCCGAGCTGGCAGCCCATGACAAGGCATGGCGCAGCACCCTGCGCAGCTTGCTGTCGCGGGGCTTGGTGGAGCAAACCCTGCAGCGCTGGGACTTGGATGCACTGCAGCGCAGCTATGCAGCACCGGAGCTCGCCGCCAGACGCAGCGCGCTGAATGATGACCAACGCCTAGCATTGCACAGCGTGGTGAGTCGTTTCGGTCAGTTCGCCCCCTTGGTGCTCGAAGGCGTCACCGGCAGCGGCAAGACCGAGGTCTACCTGCATGCCATCGACGCCTGCCTGCAACGCGGGCAGCAGGCGCTGGTGCTGGTACCGGAGATCGGCCTGACACCGCAGACTTTGCGCCGCTTCCAGCACCACTTGCCGGTACCGGTACACGTGCTGCATTCAGGTTTGAATGACACCGAGCGCCTGCGCGCCTGGGCCGCGATGTCCAGCGGTGAAGGCCGGGTACTGATCGGTACCCGCTCGGCGGTTCTGGTGCCTTTGCCGCAGGCCGGATTGATTGTCATCGACGAAGAACACGACGCGTCCTACAAACAGCAGGAAGGCTGGCGTTACCACGCCCGCGACGTCGCCCTGCTGCGTGCCCGCAGCCTGAATGTGCCGGTGCTGATGGGCAGCGCAACGCCCTCAATGGAGACGCTGCAGGCCGCACGTGCCGGTCGCTACGGCCTGACTGCTCTGAAGCAACGCGCGGTAGCGACCCATGCCACGCGGGTGCAGGTGATCGATGTGCGTGGACAGACCCTGGTGCATGGGCTTTCCGAATCCGCCCTGCAAGCCATCGACAGCGCACTGCAACGCGGCGAGCAAGCCTTGGTGTTCCGCAATCGCCGCGGCTTCGCACCGGTCCTGCTTTGTCACGACTGCGGCTGGCGCGGTCAGTGCAGTCACTGCGATAGCGCCCTCACCCTGCATGGTCGCCGAACGCTGATCTGCCACCACTGCGGACATCGCGAGACCGCGCCCTCCGCCTGCCCGAGCTGCGGCGGTTTGGCCCTGGTCCCGCAAGGCGCGGGCACGGAGCGCCTCGAACTGGGCCTGGCGGCGCGCTTTCCCGACGTGCCACTGGTGCGCATTGATCGCGAGACCACACAGCACCGTGACGCTGTGGAAAAGCACCTGGCCCGGCTCGGCACCCGCGCCGGCATCCTGGTCGGGACACAGATGCTGGCGAAAGGACATGACCTATCGCGCTTGAGCGTGGTGGTCGTCGCCAGCATCGATGAGGGACTGTTCAGCACCGACTTCCGCGCCGCCGAGCGCTTGGCGCAACTGCTGATCCAAGTCAGCGGTCGCGCGGGTCGCGCACAAACGCGAGGAGAGGTTCTGTTGCAAACGCATCTGCCCGATCACCCTTTGTTGCACACGCTGCTGAAGGGTGGCTACGCGGCATTTACGGAGGCGGAACTGCAGGCGCGCGAGGCCGCTGGCTTGCCACCGTTCGCGGCCCTCGCCCTGCTGCGTCACGAAAGTGCGAACGAAGCGGATCTGCAGCGTTTTGAAGCCGAGGCGTTGACCATACTCAAGGCGCAGGCTGTCCACCATCCGCGCTGCCGTGTGCATGCGCCACTGCCTGCGCCAATGGCGCGACGACAAGGGCGCTGGCGACGCCAAATTGTGCTCTCGGCAAGCACACGCGCGGACCTGCAAGGTCTGCTGAACGGTGTGGGCAGTGCGCTGTACACCTTGCGTAGCGCGCGCAAAGTGCGCTGGTCGCTGGATGTCGATCCTTTGGACTTGTACTGATCGACTTCCTGCGCCGCGATGTGCGGCACTCGGCCAAGCGCTCAGCGCACCTTCAGTCGCACGGCCTCCGCGCGATCCGGTAAACGAATCAGTACCCGATCAACGACCTGTGCCCAACAGGTCTCACATTGATCGAAGGCGTCGAGACTCACTTGCATCAACCGCCGCCGCCCATCCCTGATTTCGCGGACGTTCTGCAAGCCCAAACATTCCACACGCCAGTACCTTGACATCGGTCGCCAACGCCCCTCCTGCGCATCAATCTGCAGTTCAAAATCGTCCGCACCACGCCGCTGCAGGAAGCGTCGGCGCGCATACGCGCCACTGGCGAAAGCCATCGTCTCGCCATCGTCTTCGTAGAACGATGCCTCGCCGTGTTGCCCCGGATAGACCTGCACGATCAGATCGTTGCCCGGCATCTCTCCGGTGTGCTGCACCACTGGCTGGCGGAAAAGGATGGCACCTTCGCGAACAAAAATCGGCACCGTGGTGAGATCGACCGGGAGCGAGTGCGAACGACGCCCGTCGAATGCATTGGTCGTGTCGAAGGCATACCAACGGCTGCCGGGCAGATAGACCTCGCGTGTGGTCGCCGCCTCGACCAGGACCGGCGCAATCAGCAGATCACTGCCGAACAGATAGCTGTCATCACGCGACCAGGTTTCGGCGTCATCGGGATAGTCGAGAAACAGGGGGCGCATGGCCGGAATTCCATTGCGATGCGCAGCCTCCATTTCTTTGTAGATCTGCGGCAGCCACTGGTAGCGAGCTTCGATGACACCTCGATTGATTGCTTCGTGACGCACTCCGTAGGACCACGGCTCCTGGTCCGCCGACTGCTGCTCGGTGTGGGCACGCATAAACGGTGAAAACTGCGCGGCCTGCAGCCAGCGCGTGAACAACTCGGGACTCGGGCTGCCCGCAAAGCCGCCGATGTCCGCACCGACAAACGGAAAGCCGGACAGGCCCATGCCCAGCAGAGTCGGAATCGACTGCCGTAGCGCGCTCCAGTCGGCGGTGTTGTCACCCGGCCAGACGGCGGCATAGCGTTGACCACCGGCAAACGTCGCGCGGGTCAGCACGAAGGGGCGTGAATCCGGCCGCAGGCGTTGCAGACCTTCGAACGTCGACCGCGTGTTGAGCATGCCGTAGACGTTGTGCGCTTCCGCGTGGTCGGTGGGCTGCCCATCGTTGTCGTGGCGCAGATCCAGTGGCATCGTCCAAGCGGGTTTGATCCAGACCGACGGCTCATTCATGTCGTTCCAGATTCCAGCCACACCGAGATCGAGCAGACTGGCGTAAAGCCCGCCCCACCAGTCACGCGTGCTGGCACGAGTGAAGTCGGGAAACACACTGTCGCGCTTGTCAGCGCTCGCTTGCGACGGCCACACCGGTCCACTGAACTCGCTGCCATCCGGACGCGTGACGAAATGCCCGCCCGCATGCCCTTCGTCATAGACCGGATAGCCCGGCTGCAAAGGCGGATGCGCATCCACGATAGTTACCACGCGAAAACCCTGTTCACGCAGTCCGCCGATCAAACCCGCCGGATCGGGAAACTGCGCACGGTCCCAGGTGAAGGGCTTGAAGTCCTGCTGATAGTCGATGTCCAACCACAACGTGTCCGCCGGAATGCGTTTGGCACGAAAGGTGTCGGCGATCCACTGCAGCTTGCTGGCGGGGTGATAGCTCCAGCGCGACTGATGAAAGCCCAGGGCCCAGCGTGGCGGCATGGGCATACGACCCGTCAGCCGCGTGTACCGCGCGATCACCTCCTTCGGCGTCGGGCCCGCAATGACGTAATAGTCGAGCTCGCCGCCGGTCGCGCCAAAGCTGAGCAGATCCGGCGACTCACGACCGATGTCGAAACTGCTGCGATGGGTGTTGTCGAAGTACACCCCGTAGGCGCGACCTTCCCGCAGAACGAGATAGAACGGCACGGAGACATAGGTCGGGTCGGTGGAACTGTCGTAGGCGAAGGTGTCGCTGTTCCACATCGTGTAGTGGTAGCCGCCCTGCGACCAACCCCGTTTGTTCAATCGACCATTTTTCTGTCCGAAGCCGTAGACCTGATCATTCGCCTGCAAGGACTTCCAGACCCGCACCGCGCCGCCCACCACCGCTATACCGCGCAATGGGTCGTCGGCATCCAGCGCAACGCCCTCTGCGTCGCGGAACGCCACGCGCAACGGAGCATGCTGGATGTGCGCATGAATCGCCGCACTGCGCAGTTCGGTGGCGCCCTCGGTCTCGACAACCTCGGCCCGCGCTGTCTGTGTGATCGGCAACACGGCCCAGGAATGATCCCTGCCGAAATTCGCCTGCGGCGCGTAGCGAACGCGCATAACACCCTCGTCAACCAGGGATACTTGAAGGCGGTCCTGCTCGCCCCACCAGACCACGCCCTGGTCAATCGATGCGTGTTGCGGCAACGTCTGCAGGCTGCGCCAACCCATGCCTTGAGCGGCACCGCTGACGGCGAGGATCGAGCACAGCACGGCATGGCGTACAACGGGCATGGTCGGCTCCTTTGGGTTTGCTGTAAGGAAGAGTCTCGTGCGCGGATGGTAGTCAGCCCGTGTACCCGAGCGAAGTGAATACGAATGTCGTTGCATCGCAGCGTGACAGGCCGTCTACACTCAAGCGCCCGCCGCCACGCCCTCGGACCACCATGACGTCAAGCATGAACACCAGCGAGATTTTTCTGATCGCCATGGTGCTCATCTTCGGCCTGCCCTGGCTGGTCTGGCGATTCGCACGAACGGACGCCTATGCACCATTGGTTGTGGTGCAGATCGTCACTGGCATCGTGCTGGGTCCGGGTGTTGTCGGCGCTGCCTTCCCGGACTACTACGCGTTTGTTTTCAATGCACCGGTTGTGCAGTCCTTGAACGGCATCGCCTGGTGGGCGGTCATGCTGTTTGTCTGGATCGCGGGGATCGAACTCGATCTTGCACAGGTCTGGGCAAATCGCCGCGAGACAACCATCGCGGCGGGTCTGGCGCTGGGTACACCGCTGCTGACGGGAAGCTTCGCCGCAGTGCTTCTTCTGGTCTGGAATGAGGGCTGGTTGGGGTCACAGGGCCAGTCCTGGCAATTCGTGCTCGGCGTCGGCATGGCCTGTGCCGTGACCGCCCTGCCCATCCTCATCCTTTTCATGGAAAAGCTCGCGATTCTTCGTCAGCCACTTGGCCAGCGCGTGCTGCGTTATGCCAGTCTCGATGACATCGCCATCTGGGGCGTGCTGGCCTTGATCCTGCTGGACTGGACGCGAATGGGACGCCAATCGGGCTTCCTCATCGGATTTGCGCTCGCTGCATGGGGGTTTCGTGCCGCGATGCGCCGGGTTGACGAATCCGATCGCTGGTATCTCGGTCTGGTCTGGCTGGCGCTCTGTGGTCTCGCGGCGGATTGGGCGGGATTGCATTTCATGGTCGGCGCCTTCCTGTCGGGCGCGGTACTGGATGGACACTGGTTCAACCGGGAGCGCATGGACCTGCTGCGCCACCATGTCCTGCTGGTCGTGATGCCGGTGTTCTTCCTGTCGACCGGCTTGCGCACGCATTGGGACATGGGCGGTGTCGCGGTATTTGTGGCGGCCGGTCTGTTGCTGGTAGCGGCGGTTGGCGGCAAGTTGCTCGGAACCCACCTCGCGGGCAGGTTGTTGCAATGGTCAAGTCGCGAATCACGCCTGATCGGCTGGCTGCTGCAGACCAAGGCGCTGATCATGATCATTTTTGCCAACATCCTGCTCGACAAGCAGATCATCAGCGCGGAGACATTTACTGCGCTGCTGCTGATGGCGGTCGTCAGCACCATGCTGACGATTCCACGTGCGACGTCCCTGTTGCTCGCAAAAAGCTAAGTCCGCCGCGCCGAGGCCGGACGGAAGGCTTGGATCACAGCGTCGTGGGTTTCAAGGTACGGGCCGCCCACCAGATCAATGCAGTACGGCACTGCGGCAAATACGCCATCCAGCGTTTCCTTGATGGCCTTGGGTTGGCCGGGCAGATTGAGAATCAGGCACTTGCCGCGCACCACGCCAAGCTGCCGCGACAGGATCGCGGTGGGCACGTACTTCAGACTGACAGCGCGCATCTGTTCGCCGAATCCAGGCAAGACCTTGTCAGCGACCGCCAGTGTGGCCTCGGGCGTGACATCACGCGGCGCAGGGCCGGTGCCACCCGTGGTCAGCACCAGACAACAGGTTTCTGCCAGCTCGATCAAGGTGCGTTCAACCAATGCCTGCTCATCGGCGATCAGGCGCGCGTCGAAGCTTAGCGGGTTGCGCAAGGCCTGCGTCAACCACGCCTGCAGCGCAGGCAGGCCTTTGTCCTCGTACACACCTGTGCTGGCACGATCGCTGATCGAAACGATGCCGATGCGCGCGTGTTCAAAAGCTTGGGCTTGATCCTGCATTGCCGTTGTCCCGATGATAGCCAGACGACATGCTAATGCGAGGCGAAGTCCATGCGGGAACTCAGCAGACTCACTGGCTTGGGAGTCGCCATCCTGCTGCTGTTGTGCACTGGATGCACTCGGCAAGCCTGGTATGCGGGGATGCAACAAACTGCGCAGGACGATTGCCTGCGTCAGCCGCCGGGTGAAATCGAACGCTGCGAGGCGCACATCAACCGGATGCGCTTCGAGGACTACGAACGTGATCGCGAACGCCGCCAGCAGCCTTGATCAACGCGGTGGCGGACCACCTTCGCCGCCATCGGCAAACACATCGACTTCGGTTTCGATGTGGTCGCAGTGCTGACCCGCCACTTCGTCGCGGATCGACTGCAACATCCCGAGATACACATCGAAGCCGCGTGTATTGATGCCGGGCAAACCACGGATCATAAACACGCCGTATAGGCCATGCTTGTAGTCGACCCACGGGAAGAATCCGAATGCTCCGAGGCTGTGAATCAGAGGACGGTCGGTCTGTGGCCGGGTATTGTCATGCCAGCTTCCCAGTCCATACAGCACCGGGGCGCTCGCAGTGGGTGGCGGGTCGATTACCGGCAGCTCACCGACGTTGTTCTGCCAAAAGCGGAATACCGCATCGCGCGACAGTACGCGCTGACCATTGGCCCAGCCTTCATTGAGCAGCAGATGCAGCAGGCGTCCGTAGTCGCGGAGGTTGCTCCTTGCGCTTCCTGCGATCTGATAGTTCTGCGTCGGGCCGAGGCCCTGCCAATCGATGCTGCTGATCCCGAGCAGAGTCCCCAATTCGTTGCGCCAACCATCCTGCCAGTCTTGTCCAGTAACCACCTCCGCAACACGCCCACCAATGTGCATAGAAATGCCACCGTAGGCGAACTGCCCACCGACGCTGAAACCCGCGGGGAAGTCGTAACAACACGCAATCTGATCAACCGCCTGCGCCAAGGTGATGCTGTCGTCAGTTATGATCGGGTCACCCGAGTCGTTGCCGAAGCCCGATGTATGCGAAAACAACTGTCGCATGGTCATGCCCGCCTTGTCGCCGGTGAACTGCGGCAAATAGCTGGCAACCGGCGCTTCGAGGTCGATCAATCCACGATCAATCAACTGGACGATCCGGATGGCGCTGGCCAGCTTGCTGGCCGAGGCGATGGGAACGCGCGTTTTGGCGCTGTAGCTGCCGAGATAGGTCTCGTACAGCAGCCCCTGACGATCACCGATCAGGATGCCGCCGCCCGGTAGCGACTCGTCGTTGATGAAGGACTGGTAGGCGGCAGTCACCTCAGCAAACTGGCAGATAGCTGCGTGCGACAAGCCTGCCGACAAGCCGGCAAAGATCGCGACGACGCAGGCGGAAACGAGACGCATCAGAATATTCCCCAGCACGGACGCAATGCTCAACGCAGCCGGCGCTGGTGCGTTGACGTCGATCGACAGGCGAAATCAGCCTGAGCCGAGCCAGCTCATCGACCGGGAATGAGGGTAGCCATGACATGCGCGAGGTAGTCGTCGAACTCCTCATGACTCATGCGCGGCTGGCGCAACTGCAGCGACATCTGCAAGAAGCCGACGTAGGCCGCGTGCGTCAGACGCGCGCGCTGCTGAGCCTCATTTCGGGGCAGGCCCACCTGGCGATAGGCAAGGCTCAGCCAATCGGTGCGTCGCTGGGTCACCCGTTGCATGACTGGCTGCACGACGGGATGGTCCAAAGCTTTCAGCAGCTCCGAATAGATCGCGTGGGTGGGCGCTTCGGAACCAACCCGACGGAACAGCTCTTCCAGGCGCTCACGCGGGTCGGTTATGCCCTCCAGACGCGCGAAGACGTCTTCCAATTCATTCTGTTCCCAGAACTCCAATGACGCGCGCAACAATGCTTCGCGAGACGGGAAATGCCAGTAAAAGCTGCCCTTGGTCACCCCAAGACGACGGGCCAATGGCTCCACGGCCACCGCACTCACACCCTGCTCGGCGATCATGGCCAAGGCTCCCTGAGCCCAATCCGTGGCACTGAGCCGGGAGGGTTTTTCGATTTTGCTGGCCGCTTCGTTCATCAACGCAGTGTAGCCGTGCGCTGGCGTATTGCAACCCGACAGCCGATCCAACATGAGCGAATACTCTTTTGCAATCAGCACATTGCAGTGCAACACCAGCACTTCAAGCGGACCCAGGAAGTTGGATTGACTGCACTGGTGAGCGTCTCCCATACTCCGTCGTATGGTTACAGGTTGTGCACGTTTCCAGTGCGTTCCTGTTTGCCATCACCTACGCCTACGGAGTCAAGCCATGAGCATCGCCCTACCCTTCCTAGCCCTGCTGGCCGCCGGAATGCTCGCCGCCTACCTGCGCACTTCGTTGCGCGTCTGGGCAATCCTGTCAGTCGTCGGCTTGTTCGGCGCCGTGATCCTGCACGCCAGTTTGATCGCCACAGTGATCGCGGGCCTTCTGTTTGCCGTCGTAGCTGCCCCATTGCTGCATGCGCCGACCCGCCGGCTATATCTGTCCGCACCCCTACTGAAGATCTACACGCGGATGCTGCCGCAACTGTCCGACACCGAAAAAACCGCACTGGAGGCGGGCACCGTCGGTTGGGAAGGCGAGTTGTTTTCCGGCATGCCGCATTGGAAAGCGCTGCTGAGTCAACCCAAGCCGGTTCTGTCGGCGGAAGAAATCGCCTTCATCAATGGGCCGGTCGAACAGGTTTGCCAGATGAACAACGACTGGGAGGTCTGCCACGAACGCGCGGACCTGGCACCGGAAGTCTGGGATTTCCTGAAAAAGCACAAATTTTTCGGGATGATCATTCCGCGCGAATACGGCGGCCTGGGCTTTTCCGCGCTGGCGCATTCGCGCGTGCTGCAGAAGCTCAACTCGGCCTCTCCCACGCTGGGCTCAACGGTCGCTGTGCCGAACTCGCTGGGACCGGCCGAACTGATCTTGCACTACGGTACGGACGAACAGAAGCAGCACTATTTGCCACGCCTCGCTGATGGACGCGAAATCCCGTGCTTCGCATTGACTGGCCCGAACGCGGGTTCGGATGCCACTTCGCTGCCCGACTACGGCATCGTCTGTGAAGGCGATTGGGAAGGCGCCAAGGTTGTCGGCGTGCGTCTGAGCTTCGACAAGCGCTACATCACGCTGGCGCCCGTCGCCACGGTAATTGGCCTCGCCTTCCGTATGCACGACCCAGACGGCTTGCTGAGCGATGTCAAGGATCGCGGCATCACGCTCGCCCTGCTGCCGCGTTCAACGCCCGGACTGGACGTTGGACGACGTCATTTCCCGCTCAATATCCCGTTCCAGAACGGTCCGGTGCGGGGCAAGGATGTCTTTGTTCCGCTTCATTACCTGATTGGCGGCGAAGCCATGATCGGCCAAGGCTGGCGCATGCTGGTGGAGTGCCTTTCGGTGGGACGCGCGATTTCGCTGCCATCCGGCGGCACAGCAGGCGTCAAGCTGGCTGCTCTGACCACCGGCGCTTACGCCCGCATTCGCAAACAGTTCGGCTTGCCTATCGGTCGCTTCGAAGGCGTCGAAGAAGCGCTGGCGCGCATCGCCGGACGCGCCTATGCGATCAGTGCTCTGAGCGAAGCCACAGCGGCAGCGGTGGACCGGGGCGAAAAGCCCTCGGTCCCCTCCGCCATCGCCAAGTACCACGCCACCGACACCATGCGCGAAGTCATCAAGGACGCGATGGATGTGCACGGCGGCAAGGGCATCGTACTGGGGCCGCGCAACTATCTTGGTCGCGCCTGGCAGGGCGCGCCGATTTCGATCACCGTGGAAGGTGCCAACATCCTGACCCGCAGCATGATGATCTTCGGTCAGGGTGCCATCCGCTGCCACCCATGGGTATTGAAGGAAATGCAGGCAGCCCAGCACCCCGACGCCGATACCCGACTCAAGGCGTTCGACCACAGCCTGTTCGGCCACATCGGTTTTGCCGTGTCCAACGCTGTGCGCAGTCTGGTGCTCGGCTTGACCGCCGCACGGATCGGTTCGGTTCCTGGCGATGCCTATACCCGGCGCTTCTATCGTCGGCTGAATCGCTACTCGGCCAATCTCGCCTTGGTTGCCGACACCTCGATGTTGACCTTGGGCGGCAAGCTCAAGTTCAAGGAAAGCCTGTCGGCGCGATTGGGTGATGTCCTCAGCCTGCTTTACATCGCCTCCTCAGTGTTGAAGCGTTACGAGGATCGCGAGCGCCCAGCAGGCGAACAACCATTGCTGGCCTGGGCCTTGTTCGACATCAACCATCGCATCGAACTCGCGCTCTCAGCCGCGTTGCGTAATTTTCCCATTCGACCGGTGGGCTGGCTGCTTTGGCTGTTGGTGTTTCCGTGGGGACGCCGTGCCCAGGCACCGTCGGATCGGCTGGGCCATCGTGCCGCCAGCCTGCTGCTGACACCCAGCGATACGCGTGATCGTCTGAGCGAGGGTGTGTTCACCACGCCTTGCGCCAACAACCCGGCAGGACGAGTGAACGCCGCACTACCCAAGGTGATCGCCGCCGAACCTGTCGAGCGCAAGTTGCTCAAGGCGATCAAATCCGGCGAGATCGCCGCACTCGATGCCGAGGCGCAACTTCAGGAAGCACGCCTGAAGGGCATTCTGAGCGCGGAAGAAGCCTCAATGCTGCACGAGGTCCGTCTGCTGGTGGATGACATTATCGCGGTCGACGATTTCGACCCCGCAGAGCTTGAATCGGCCACAATGCTGCGTCGCCACAACGCACGCGTCGACCACGCTGCCTGACAATTCCAGCGTTGCGCTTGAGGCACGCGTTGCTTCAAGCGCTTCGATCCTTGCGCCGCAGCAGACCGGGCCTCACACAACTTCACGATCTGCCTTCAAACTGCCATCGGAATTTATCCGAGCCTTAACGTCCACCATGGTCTTATTGCGACCTGTGCAGGGAAGGAGGTCGACATGGCACGCAAGCCTCGTTTGATTCCGCTGATTCGCAGTGTGGTGGAAGACGGTATCCGCAGCACCCAACCGGATCTTGGATTTCTGGCACGCGAACTGGGCGCGCTGGTGCATCTGGGCTCAGACGGTCGCTATCAGGAGCAGCTCAACAGTCTGCGCAGCCGAGCCAAGGGGTTTTCCCGCTGGCTGATCACCGACAGCAAACGCCCGCCCTATTCGGTGTTTTTCCTGGTCTGGCCGCCTGGGCACATCACTCCGCTCAACGAGTTACGCGGCCGTTGGGGCATGGAACTCGTCATCCAGGGCTCCTTGGAAGTGCAGGAGTACCAACTCAGTGACGAGGGCGTCGCCCCCACGCGCAAACGGATGACCTGGCTGGGAGAAAGTGATGCAATCTGGTTTGATCGCGATCAGCACTGCGCGCATCGCGGTCGCAACTTGTCCAGCCAGCACGCCGCGATCACCTTGCATCTGGCCGGGGCACGACAGGCACGTTACCGTCTGTTTGAACGTCTCGGCGACAGCAGCTGGAACGTCCGCTCGCGAATCGCTGCCGTGGACGGCCGCTTGACGGTCTGAACGCCCCGGGGCGGTTGGTTTCCCCGAACAAAAGAAAACGCCCCGTTTCCGGGGCGTTCTTGTGTCACGGCAGGGCGCTTGATTCACGCCGCAAACAAGGCCTTCATCTTCTTCATCGCGACCGATTCGATCTGCCGGATGCGCTCGGCTGAAACACCGTATTCGTCTGCCAATTCCTGCAAGGTCAATTTGCTGTCCGCCAGCCAGCGGCGGGTGATGATGTCGCGGGAGCGTGCATCCAGTCCCGCCAACCCTTCACGCAACACATCCAGTCGATTTTCCTCTTCGTCGTCTTCCGCATAGCGCAAGGACGGGTCGGCACCGTGCTGTTCGAGAAAGGCCACGGGGGCGGGACGAGCATCGTCTTCATCTTGATCAGCCGGCGCATCGAAACCGATGTCCTTGCCGTTCAAGCGCGCTTCCATTTCCAGCACTTCCGCCACCGGCACGTTCAAATCACGCGCGATGGTCTGGACTTCCTCATGATTCATCCAGCCCAGACGCTTCTTGCTCTTGCGCAGATTGAAGAACAGCTTGCGCTGCGCTTTCGTGGTCGCGACCTTGACGATGCGCCAGTTACGCAGGATGAACTCGTGCATTTCGGCACGAATCCAATGCACCGCAAACGACACCAGACGCACACCCTGATCCGGATCGAAGCGTTTGACGGCCTTCATCAACCCGATGTTGCCTTCCTGGATCAGATCGGCCATCTGCAGCCCATAGCCGTTGTAGCCACGGGCGACATGCACGACAAAACGCAAATGTGCCAACACCAGTCGACGCGCAGCGGACAGGTCATCTTCATCCAGGTACTGCCGCGCCAGCGCCTGCTCATCCTCAGGGCTCAAAACCGGAATGCGGTTGACCGAGGCGATGTAGGCGTCCAGCGAGCCCAGCGCACTGGGAATCGGCAGATTGTGGGTCACCAAAGCTTGGTTCATGGACGTCTCCTTGGAGGCGAATTTTAGCACTCTACCCAAGAGAGTGCTAAACACACTGAAAAGTTCCCGATGCAAGTCACTTGCCTGAGGGCTCATCTGCCACCAAGCCCTTGCCACGGCGTTGGTCACCTGGCGGCCAGAGCAGGCTGATCACGATACTGGTCACCAGAATGGACAGAACCACCCCCAAGGAGACCAGCGAGTTCACCTTGATCACATCGACCAGCAGCATCTTGGTGCCGACAAAGACCAATACAAGAGCCAGCCCATAGGTCAACAGATGGAAGCGCTCCTTCATGTCGGCCAACAGGAAGTAGAGCGCCCGCAAGCCAAGAATCGCGAAGATATTCGCCGTCATGACGATGAAGGGATCTTCCGTCACTGCATAGATCGCCGGGATCGAGTCCACCGCAAAGATGATGTCGGTGACTGCGACCAGGATCACCACCACGAACAAAGGCGTGAACCAGCGTTTCCCGGCTTCGATGAAGCTGAACTGCTCGCCGCGAAAATCACGCGAAATCGCCAGGTGCTTGCGCATCCAACGCAGCACCGGGTTTTTCTCTAGGTCCGGAGTTTCGTCGGCGAACCACAGCATTTTCACGCCGGTGATCAGCAGGAACAGTCCGAAGAAATAAAGAATCCAGTGGAACTTCGCGATCAACAAGCCGCCGAGCAGAATCATGATCGCGCGCAGCACGATGGCGCCGACGATGCCCAGGATGATCACCCGCTTCTGGAATTCCACCGGCACCGCGAAGTAGGTGAACAGCATCAGGAAGACAAAGATATTGTCGACCGACAGCGACTTTTCGATCAGATACCCGGTCAGGAACTCCGAGACGCGCGTGTTCGCGGCCTCCAATCCGGCTGCCTCCTTCAAATACCACCAAAGCAATCCAGCAAAAACCAAAGCCAGAGCGACCCATATCAAGGTCCAGACGCTGGCTTCCTTGACACTGACTTTGTGCGGCCCCTGTTGCCGCATCATCAACAAATCCACCAGAACGGCCAGCACGACAAACACGCCGAAGCCCGCCCACATCCACCATTCACCGATCGTATGCATGCCTGATTCCTTCGAACACCCTGAGGATCCAGGCCCAGGGAAACAGACCTGCCGCGCAACCCAACACACCGTCTTGAACGATGATTGGTGGCGACAAGGTCTTGCTCGTGACGAATCACCGATGGGACCGGAGGCTGCTGCCCCGTACTGACGACCCCACCGCGAAGAGCTACTCCCCTTGGAGTGACCAAGCCTTACCGACTGGTCTGGGCCGAAAGTCTACCTGACGAAAGTCATGATCGTGTGAACCTCACGCAGGCAGCCGCCAGTCCACGGCGGTCTGTCCTCTGCCCTGCAGATAGCGATTGGCGGCAGAAAAATGGCCGCAGCCGATGAATCCGCGATAGGCCGACAGCGGCGAAGGATGCGGAGCGCGCAGCACGCAATGACGCGTGCGATCAATCATCCGCCCCTTGGCCTGCGCATAACTGCCCCACAGCATGAAAACGACGCCCTCGCGCTGCTCGGCCAAGACGCGAATGACGGCATCCGTGAACGGCTCCCAACCTTTGCCCTGATGCGAGCCCGCTCGCCCTGCCTCGACAGTCAGCACCGCATTCAATAACAGCACGCCCTGTTCTGCCCAAGCCTGCAGATGGCCATGGCGCGGTTTGGGAAAACCGAGATCGCGCTCGATTTCGGCGAAGATGTTCTGCAACGACGGCGGCACCGCCACGCCAGGCGGCACCGAAAAACTCAACCCATGCGCTTGTCCGGGGCCGTGATACGGATCCTGCCCCAGAATCACCGCCTTCACCTGCTCAAACGGTGTGGCGTCCAGCGCGGCAAACATCTGCCCAGCCGGTGGGAACACGCGTACACCCATCTCCCGTTGCTGCAGCAGATATGCACGCAATGCCTGCATGTGCGGCGAAGTCAATGCGTCACTCAAGCGCGACTTCCAGCTTTCGTGCAGACGCACGCGCGCCAGTTCGGGCGGCTCGGCAGGTACCACGATCAGCTCGCTTTGGCAGCGACTTTCGCGCGCATGATTCGACCCACCCGCAACTGGAACAGCAACTTGGTGACCAACAAGCGCTCCTCGATCGGCTTCTGCACCAGATCATTCGCCCCAAGGCGAAGCAATGCAGATTGATTGGCCGGGTTGTCATCGCCGGTCATCACCAGCACCGGAAGTTGCGCACGCGCATAGCCGAAGCGCCCGCGAACCTGCTCAAGCAGATCGTGCCCGGTCAATCCGCCCTTCAGATAGACATCGGTCAGCACGATGTCGGGGCCAGGTGCTCGTCCCTCGGCGACGTATCCGTCAAGCAGGGCGAGTGCATCTTCCACGCTGACCACATGATTGACCTTGAGACCATGTTTTTCGAGCATGCGTCGTGTCGCGACTGCCACCACCTTGCTGTCTTCAACGTACAGCACCTCGCCACCCACCACATCCTGCGGATGAACATAGCCGCGAATGAACTCGGCCAGACTGGCGAAACCCAGCGACTTGTCGAAGTAGTCCGTCACGTCGTCCGTGAAACTGCGCTCCAGCAGCCTTTCATTGACATCGCCCGAAACCACGATGATCGGAATGAAGGCCTGCGGCGCGTGTTCGCGAACGAAACGCGCCAGCTCCATGCCATCCATGTCTGGCAAACGCAGTGCCATGGTGATCAAGTCGACAACACCGCTCTGCAATGCCTCCTTGGCCGCTGCGCCCGACTCGCAGGACACCACGGTCAACTGCGGCAACTCCTGCTTGAGCACCTGTTCGATCATGCGGCGGACCAGCTTGGAGCCATCCACCACCATGACTCGCGGGTTATCCGAGGTGATATGCCGCGTGATGCTGTGATGCACGCTCATGCGCAGTTCACCCGAGGATCGATGCCACGCATAGCGCCGTTCACGACTTGATACCCATTCATGCCTTCAGCTTCCTGCTCGATGCCGTCGCAACCAATGCCCGGCAGCCAACCATGCGCCCAACCACCCCAAGCTGGCGGCCAGTGCCCAGATGCCAACAGCGTGCAGGATACCCAATCCCTGCAACTGGAACCCACCACCATAAGTGCTGACCAGTGCGGTCACCGACGGCTGCATCACCCACAGGACTGCCTGCAAGATTCCCAGCGCTGTCGCGCCAGCAAGGAACCCCATCCAACCGCCAAGATACAGGTAGGGTCGACGGATAAAGGCATCCGAACCGCCCAACAACTGCATGATCTCGATTTCATCCGCGCGTGCGTCAATCGCCAGTCGCACGCTGTTTCCCACCACCAACAGCGCACCCAAGCCGAGCAACACGGCGACGGTGAGGGAAAAGCGCTGACCGAAATGTAACCAGGCATCGAGACGCGCCTGCCACGCCGCGTCGTAGTTCACCGCATCGACGTGTGGCAGCGCACTCAGCGTTGCCTGCATCGCCGACGGGTCTGCCTGGTCTTTCAGTTCCACCCGCAGCACGGCAGGAATCGGATTGCTGTCCAGCAGATCCAGCGCCTCGTCAAAACCAGCGAGGGCGCGAAAATCGACCAGGCCCTGTTCTGGGGTCTGAACCTGCAGCGCGCGCACCTCGGGCAATTTTTCAACGAGTCCAGCCGTTGTCGCAACGGCAGCGGCATCCGCGTCAATGCGCATGAAGACACTGATCTGTCGGGATTGCTCGACCGAGCCCGAGAGGCGTTGCAGATTGGTCAGCGCCATCCACAAGCAAAGTGGCAAGGCCAGCGCGACGGCCATGACGCCGATGCTGAGTGCGCTGGACGCGGGTCGGCCGGTCAGTCGCCCCAGACTGGACAGCGCCGAGTACAGATGCGCATGCCACCACGCGTTGAGACCTTCACCGAAGGACCGGCGCATAGGCTTCGACGCGGGCTCCGCGTTCAACGCGGTGGTCGACCGTACGCGCCTGTTCATGCGCCCCCCGGGCGGAAATCATCGATCAATCGACCCTGCTCCAGCACCAACACACGCTTCCCCATTTTCCGCACCAGATGCAGGTCGTGACTGGCCACCAGAACCGTGGTGCCTTGCGCGCTCACGGTCGCAAACAAACCCATGATGTCCGCCGCCAGTTGCGGGTCCAGATTGCCGGTCGGCTCATCCGCCAACAGCAGCAAAGGCTGTACGACGATGGCTCGGGCAATGCCAACACGTTGTTGCTCGCCCGCTGACAGCGCGGTGGGTAACGCACGCTCACGCGCCAGCAACCCCACCCGATCCAGTGCTGCACGCACGCGCCGTCCGATATCGCCCCGCGACACACCTGCCATGATCAACGGCAACGCGAGGTTGTCGAACAGACTGCGATCCAGCAGCAAACGGTGATCCTGAAACACCATCCCCAGGCGACGACGCAAAGCGGGAATGCCACGCGGGCGAATTTGCGCCAGATTGCGACCTTCCAACAGCACCGTGCCGCGCGAAGCGCGCTCGGCCACATGTATCAAGCGCAGCACCGTGCTCTTGCCCGCTCCCGAATGTCCGGTCAGAAACACCATCTCACCCGCGTCCATCGAAAAGCTGATGTCGCGCAGCGCATCCTGCCCGCTCGCGTAGCGCTTGCTGACGTTTTCGAAAGTAAGCAAAGGCATCAACGCACCAAGGTGTTCATCTGGAAAATCGGCAACAGGATGGCGAGCACGATGAACAGCACCAGCGCGCCCATCAGCAGAATCACGCCCGGACCGAGCGCGGCCATCGCCACACCGAGCGAGGTATCCAGCTCGCGCTCCTGATGCAGCGCTGCCTCCGACAACATCGCATCCAGCCGTCCGCTGCGTTCGCCACTGGCAATCAAGCGCACTGCCACCGGTGGAAACTGACCGCAATCCGCCAAGGCGCGGGCGAAGCCCTGACCTTCGCGCACCCGCAAGGCTACCTGCGACACGTTGGCCCGCAACAGCGGGTTCTGTACCACCTGACTGGCAATCGACAAGGCCTCCAGCAGCGGGACCGCCGCATTGACCAACAACGCCAAGGTGCGCGCGAAACGTGCGGTATCCAGTGCGCGCAACAATCGACCCAGCAAGGGCACACGCAAAAGGAAAGCGCTGAGCTGCCGCTGCACGGCGGGCTGGCGAACCGACAGAATCGCCACCACAGCACCGACCGCCAAGGCCAACAGCAACCCCAGCCCGAATCGCGAAGTGAAGTCGGACAAGGCCAACAGGAAACGCGTCGGCATCGGCAACACGCGACCGGCCTGGTCAAACACCCCGATCACCTGTGGTACCACCCAGATCATCAAACCACTGACGACCGCCAAGGCCACCACGGTCAGCAGAATCGGGTAAGTCAGCGCCAACAACACGCGTCTGGATAGGGCATCGCGCTGTTCCGCGTGCTCGGCCAGACGCATCAACACGCTGTCCAGCTTGCCTGCAGATTCACCCGCCGCCACCGACGCGCGATACAAGGCTGGGAACGATTCGGGAAACTCCGCCATGGCGGTCGCCAAGGGCACGCCTTCGATCACGCGTGCTCGCAAGGCCATCACCTGACTGCGCAGTCTGCCCTCGCTACCTTCCGCCAGGGCCGCCATGGCTTCGTCGATCGGCAGACCGGAAACCACCAACGTCGCCAGTTGGCGCATCAGCAGCGCCAGTTGCGCTGGCTTCAGACGTGCCCGCCCAAACCAGCCGCCGCGCGCCAAGCGTTCGCTGGCCGGTTCCACGCGCAAGGGCTGCAAGCCACGCTCGCGCAACGCCCCGCGCGCCGCGCGCGGTGTATCCGCCTGCAGCACGCCACCTTGCTGACGCCCTTGGGCATCGAGTGCTTGATATTCGAAGGCAGGCATAGGTGAAGTGTAGCGGTGTGCAACGGTCGCCGGGGCCATCGCCCGTCGACTCACCGGTCGTCGATCAGCCGAGTCGCCCGACCTTGAGTGTCAGCGGCCAGACCACATCACGCACTTGCTCGGGATTGCCCCAGGCACGAGCCATGTCCGGCTGGATGGCGTCGACGGC
>Ga0075163_10003061_pt1 | contig 22548 bp, 25 predicted proteins | sample JI1023141ADNA_FD_71478 | JGI IMG/M metagenome (GOLD analysis project Ga0075163, IMG submission 71478) | Wastewater effluent complex algal communities from Wisconsin, to seasonally profile nutrient transformation and Carbon sequestration -... | ecosystem: Engineered > WWTP > Effluent > Algae... | reverse complement strand
TTCGGCCGAGTTTGTGGGTGTGGCGTTGCAGTCGGGTGCGCCACGGAACGGGCGGTGCTGGATGGTCGGGCCACGTCTCGTGTTCAGGCACTTCGAGGATGCGCCGCTCATTGACTTCAACCCACCAATGCGGCGCCTTGTACTGCTCGTCATGCGGTCCGCCAAATGGTGTGTATCTACTCCCGCCGGTGCCGAGTTTGACTGTGACGCCGGCGGGTACAGGCCACAGCACCGATTTGATGGCCTTCCCGTGAGCCTCGATGCTGATGATTCGGTTGACCGTGCCGAGCGGGTCGGGTTTCACCGTGCAACGGATGCCGGAGTTGATTTTCTGAAAGTCCTGAAACGCGAGCAGGGTGTCCTCCAATTCGCGTTTCGGGGGCTGGTAGCTGTACTCGGTCATCGGGCATCCAATCGTTCGACAATCGCCATTAGTCGGAACACGGTCCAAGGGTTGCAATCGGTTTCGCGGATTGTTGCCGCCCATGCGGGTGTGGTCAGGCAGTTCCAGCGGTGGTACGGAGCGGTGGGGCAGTCGCAGGCGAGTGCGCGGAGTTCGTCGATCACTGCTGGTCCTCCTGGCCGGTGATGATCTCCCATCGGGTGTTGAAGCAGCGGCGCAGGCGCTTCCCGTCGACTTCCATGAACATCAGCTGCCGCATCCCCAGCTTTGTTGATGACAGCATCCGCGAGGTCGGTGAATATGATTCTGCCGTCGACGGTGATGCAGTCGGTTGGGTCGGTGGGGTCGGGAACGTATTTCCCTGTCGGCCGGTCGACGTAGGCGTCTTGTTGGCAGCATTCGTCGTACAGGGCTCGCGCGATTCGATCCCGCAGTGTCCTATCCATTTGTTCTCCTGTGCTCATTGCTGCCGCCGGCTGGCCCGTGGAGCGGTTTTCGGGGCAGGCCTGGTGTCATCCAGCCCCACCAAAACGCTCACGCTGTGCGAACTCCAGGGGTGTCACGGGTGCGGCACCCCAGATGTGGGTGGTTGTTGCGGTTGCGACGATGCACGTGCCATCCGAATAGGTGTTGGCGTCGTCGCTCCATGCCCACGTGTAGCGCAGTGACTCGGCATCGGCAGCGCCTCCGTCGCCGCCGCCCAGCACGGAGGCTGCCAACCTGAGTAGGTCGTCGACGGCCGCAGTAAGAAGCGCGCGTAAATGCTCGGCTCCGTACTGGTCGAGTTCGTGGTCTTGAATCACGCTGTCCCCTCCTCGCGATCGGAATTATTCGGTGCGATGCGCCAGATTGATTCCGTTCCGACACCTGGCAGCGATTCGATAAGACCGGATTCGGTCGCAGCGTTGCGAGTAGCGGCCCAGGTGTACCCGGCTGCTGCTGCAGCCTTCTTGAACGCAGGCTTGTCGACTTCCATCCCGGCGGGGAGAGATGCGAGGTATTCGTTCGTCCATCGGGTGGCCGACTGATACGGGTCGCGGGCAGTTCCGGTGATGTCCCATGTTGAGTTCTTGGCTCTGCGGGAGATCACTTGCACGTGCTTATTGACGCTCGCGGCGATCCTGAGAGCTTGCCGACTGTGCCCGGCGGCCTCCCCTGCAGCAAACACCGTACTTGATTCTGCGGTGGTTTCTCCCGCTGCCCGTAGTCCTGCGATGTGGTTGTCGAACCACTTCTGGCACGACAACTTTGGAGGGGGTTCGTCGCGCGACCTGCGGGAATCCAGATCGGTGATATCTCCGGAGCGGTCACGGGTGACCGCGGTGGTCACCCCTTCTGAACTGGCCTTATTGGGGGTGACCTCGATGGTCACCCGTGACCCGATCCGATACCTCACACTGTTGTGCTCACCTGGTCGCGCCGACACCGAGCCTTCGCTGTCCAGCAAAGCAATCGCCTGGTCGAATAGTTCGCGCTTCTCTCGCCTCCCAAGGCGGCGGCGGAGATCTCCACCAGCCTGCTCTCCATCGCGTTCGAGCATCCGCAGGATGCTGCGCTTCACGGTTTCCAGGCGACTGCTGTCGTAGAACTCTTCTCCCACTGCCCGTGCGACAGCCCGCTCCCGGATCTTCGCCCGAGATGCCTGCCGGTCGTATTCCAGGAGGCTGGCGCGGGTTCGGTCAGAGACCGCCATGACGATCCCTGACAGCTCCCAATCGAGCTGGGTCACTTCGGCGCGCTGGTGCATGATCGCGATGACGGCGGCGACCTTGCAGCGCGACAACAACGCGTGCCCGTTGAGTGCGTCGGCTTCGCCGCGCTGACGGGCCAGGTGCGCACCGATGACCGTCTTCTCGATTTCAGGGATGCCGTAGGCGATCTCGGTCACGCCGTGTTCATCTGGACGCCAGAAGGCCTGCGCGGTGTCGAGCGGTTCGGGATCGGGTCCGCCGCCGTAAGGCATGCCCGGGTCCTCGGTCGGGGCCCACAGGAAGCGCTGAGGGGTGCCGCCGCTGGTGTCGGCGAAGATCACCCCGCCGTGTCCGTACTGGCAGCCCACGGACATGCAGAGGCGGTATGAGTGTTCGTCGACGTGGCGGCTGGTGGCCTTAGACGCGTTGGATTGGCCGAGGGGTTCGCCCATCCACGCCGATTTGAGTTGCGCCAGAATGATTGAACCTTGCCGTGACGCCAACCCCGTCAGTGTGTCGATCTCGTTGACGGACAAGATCGCGGCGGTCAGTCGCTCGTTGTCCTCGGTCTCCGGGCCGCGGAGCACGAACATTTCAGGAATACCTTCACCGCTGCCGAGCATGCGAATCGCGATGGTGGTGGGCCACGCCTCCCGCGCGACCTTGTCCGAGATTCCCTTGCCGCCGCCGGAGCGGGACACGAACGCGCAGAACAGGTTCAGTGATGCTTGCCCGCCGATTAATCCTGGAAGCCGCACGGTGTGTGGTGTGCTCGCGGATACGCGGATGAGGATGGCGAAGAACAACGCCCAGGGTGCGACCCGGCGGGCACGGGCCCACGCCAGGATCTTCGGTAGCTGCTTACCCTGGTCGAAGAACGTTTCCTCGGTGACGGGTTCAGGGCCGGGGTCGGCCAGGGCGTGCGAGTAGTCGGGAAGTTCTGTCATGAGTTTGCGGTCCTCTTGTGGACGGATTTAAGGGTCGCTTGTGCTTCGAGGTCGGTCAGTCCGTTATTGACGGCGGCGGCGACGAGCTGGGCGCCGAGTTCGGTGAGGGTTCCCTCGGCGGCGGCGCGGGATGCAGCCCAGAACAGGGCACGGTTGCGGTTGCCTTCAGCTGCGGAGGCGACGAAGTTGACCAAGTCGCCGCGACTGGAATAACTGCCCGGTGATGATGACGGCGCGGCTGGTCGACGAGGTGGTGGTGGCGGGGGTGCCAGCATCGGCCGCAGCCACGCCGGGGCATGAGCAACGGGCGCAGTGTTGGCCCACCGATACCGCTGCCCGTTTGGGTGGATGCTCGGCGGCACAACCAGATAGCCGGTATTCGATTTGAGGTCGACACCGTCGCAGAGCTGTCCACGGAACGGGCCAGGGGCGCGCAACCAGATGTGCCGTCCCCCAGAGCCGGTGCGGCACGTCCACGTCTCTGGTAACGGTTCGTGGCGGCCCACCAGCTCGGCGAGGGCGTCATCCCCACCGTTACGCGGATCAACATCGAGAACGACGGTGCCCTTCGGTGGCCGAATACCGATGTTGTGATCGGGGTGCCGCGCCCACCATGCCGTGATCCGTTCGACGTCGGTGGTGGCGTCGTCCTTGCCGTGCCGCGTTGCTGGTGTCTTGGCCCGCGGGTGCAACGGCAAGACAGACAATCCAGCACGGGCATACGCGACGGCGTGATCGACGAATCTGATTGCGCTGGAAGCCGTATCGCTGATGTCCGTCACGGTGGCGAGCACAGGGGTCGGCTGACGCTGGGACTCTCGAGAACTGCAGTCGTAGTGCGCGTCGACACCGAAGATCGGGTTGATGTCCAGACCGCATACCCTGCAACATGTTTCGGAGTCCGAGGGAGAACCGCCCCGAAGGGCGGCCTCCACCTCGGTGATGATCGGATCGGCGGTCATGCATCGGCCTGCTTGATCAAATCCGCTGCCGCGAGGAGTACCCGGGCAACGTCATCGGCTTCGGTCGCTGTCAATCCAATACCGGCCCACTTTGGCATGCCGTCGGCGCCGCGAGTGCAGACGGTGAGGACGACGCCGGAAGCCCCGTGACCCCATTGGCGCACAGAGACTTTGACGCGCGAGTATTTGAATGTCTTGTTATCGCTTACCCATCCGTTCATTAGGGTCGCGGGGACCGACACACCTGACGACGCGAAGAAGGTGTCATTCGGTCCTATACCAACGTTGTCCTTTTCGGGGTCCGCCCACGACGGCCGCCGCATGGGCATGACCTTCTCGGCATCATCACCACAGTCGATTTCGATCCGATCGAACGATTCGTCAGCCAGGCAGTTCCACCGCTCTACCGCCCCGTGTAGCTGTAGCGGTGAATCGAGATCGACTGGTTCCAGGTCTTTGGTATCCGCACTCACGGCAGCACCGCCTGCGCATCCGAGATGCTGTCCAGTGCGGCCCGAACGTAGTCACCCGCGTTGCCCGGTGTCGTCTTCACGGCGGCGTAGAGGGACAGCAGAGCCGTTTTGGCCGCGGACAATTGAGCGGGCAGCGATGGCACGCCGGTGATTTCGCCGCGGCCGGTCTGGCGACGACCATCGCTCAGTTCGCGATACAGCCGGCCCCCGCCGTCAATAGACCACTCGCCCGCCGTCACTCCCGGCGGCAACGGCCGATCCTCGAGCAGATCGCAGTCACGGCGTCCCGCAGCCGGCCGACCGCACCAGACGTCGGCGAGATCCGCGCCAGCCACCAATAGTGCCGCCAGCTCCCTGGCCTGCGTAGCCGTCAGCACGGCGTTGCTCTGCGTCAGCGCGACATCGAGCACCACCTGGACCTGGCCGAGGTGGCCGTTCGTGCGTTGCTCACCGACGACGGTGATCGCCGGACATTTCAGTAGATCCGGGCTGACCGGGACGTAGCCGATCTGGGCGTAGACGTCGCGTTGCCCGCCAACCCATAGATCGGGCTCGGCGCCAGGCGGTAGCCCGGGATCGGTGTTGGTCGGTATCGTTGTCATTGACTGTCCTTTCGCTAATGAGGTGGTGGGGTGGTTGTTTTCACGAAGGGCCTCGGCGGCAACCGGGGCTCTTCGCATATCCGGGGTGTTGTCGTTCTCGATCAATCCGATGTCGGCGTGGTCAGACTGCGGGAGATCCCGCATCTCAGGCGGCACCGCCGGGGCTCTCCAAGCGCGTGAGGTAATCCTCGATCTGACGATCGGTCGAGAATCGCTTGCGCCCGATCGTTACCGACCCGAGCTGCCCCGACGACCAGAGTCCGAACACGGTGGATCGACCCACGCCCAGCCTGGCGCCAGTCGCGACGTGGTCGTTGTTCTTGTTTTTCATGCGGTTTTCAACCCTCCTTTTGGTTCTCGTTGACGACATGAAGCACATATTGCGTCACCAAGGAGAACCATACTTGAGTGTGCCGCAGAGCGCCAGGGTCTATGCAAGGATGTCGTCGTGGAGAACCAGGGGGAATCTTGGCATCGCGATACCGCGAAGAGGATCGGTGAGGCGATTGCGGCGCGGAGGAAAACGTTGGGGATCACTGCGCAGCAATTGGCCGAGCGCTGCAAGCATCTCGGGGTTCCGATTCACCGCACGACAATCACAAAGATCGAGAACGGCAGACCGCGGTTCGACGTGGGCGAATTGCTCGTACTCGCGGTTGCGCTCGACGTCCCGCCGGTTCTCCTCCTGTTCCCGGGCCTTCCAGACGGCGAAGTTGAGCGGCTGCCAGGCGATCGAGGAACGTCAGAGGCTGCGCTCTGGTGGTTCACGGGAGAACACGACGACCCAGGCGAATTAGCGGCCGACGACCCCGCATGGCTCCTAAAGCTGACGCGCGAGCGCTACACGATGATCTCCCGCGCACTGCGGCAGGACGAGTACATCGCACAGCGTGCGACGCGTGGGGAGCACGTTAGCGACGATGAGATCTGGCCGGTGATCGACTACATGAATCAAATCAAGGGCATCGAACGCTGGATTGCAGCGATTCCAGGAGCCGTGATCCGAGGTCAGCGCAATGCCTAGGCAGAGGATGTCCCCCGGCGAGCACGGCAAGATTACCGACACTCGCCGGGGCGAATTGTTCTATGCGACAACGTATCTACGCCTGTACAACGGACGCCTACGAGAGCGTGAAGCATCTTCGCGCAAGTCGGCCGAGGATGCGCGCCGCGAGCTGAAACGGCGGATCGACGGGGAGTTGGCGGCAGGCGAACCCAACGGCGTAATCAACCATCGCACAACACTTTCCCAGCTGTTCGAAGCATGGATCTCGGCGAAGATCACCGAGGACGGCGTGGGGGAGCGGACCGTTGCGCTCTACCGGGATGCTTGGCGCCTGCGTGGGGATCAGCAGCTCGGTTCGCTGCGGATCTCGGAGTTACCCACGAGCCGCGCTGATGCTCACCTGAAAGCACTGTCGCCGACATCGGCGAAACGGCTACGAGTCATCCTGACGGGCATGTTCTCGCTGGCCGTTCGATTCGATGCGCTCGCCACCAACCCGATTCGGGAGACGAAGGCAACAAAGGCCGACCGGACGCCGGCTAGGTCGCTGACGGCAATGGAGTTCGAGCAGGTTCGCCAAGCCGTCAAGGTGTTCACCGAACATCGAGGGCCGGGGCCAAAGCGGGGCCAGATGCTGCCGGGGTTCGTGGAGCTGCTGGCAGCGACCGGCGTCCGGCCGTCTGAGGTTCTGGCGATCCGCTGGGAGGATGTGGACCTGCTTGGCGATCCGCCAACGGTCACGGTGCACGGGACGGTGATCGACGCAGGCGAGATACCAGGCAAGCCGATCCATAGGCAGGACTGGCGCAAGGGCCACGCTCCTCCGCACACGGTCGTTCTGCCGGCATTCGGGGCCAAGGTACTCACCGACCTGTATGCGGTCACCGGGCGAGACGGGTCGGTCTTGGCGAACCGGGACGGCGGCCTTGTGGCGCTGAGCAACATTCGGTCGTCGCTGCGGGAAGCGCTCGCCGAGCACGAGCACCTTCGTTGGATCACTCCGTACAGCTTCCGGAGGACGGTCGCGACGGTGGTTCGTGACGGGCTCGGCGTCGAGGCGGCGCAGCAGCAGCTCTCGCACGCCCAGTTGGCGACGACTGAGACGCATTACGTCCAGCGGGTGACGGCAGGGCCGGATACGCGAGCGGTGCTGGACGGTTGGGCCAGCAACGCGAATCCGTAACCGTTTTTGCGGGGAAAATACGGAAATTCTTCGGAATGCGGCCGACTAGCAAACTTCGATACGGCCCTGAACTCGACTTATGGTGCGCCCGAAGGGATTCGAACCCCTAACCTTCTGATCCGTAGTCAGATGCTCTATCCGTTGAGCTACGGGCGCTTGCAGTTATGTAGTTGTAGGTGGCTGACGAGTCAGCCACAGCGGAGGCGAGAGGATTTGAACCTCCGGTCCCCTTGAAGGGGGACAACTCATTAGCAGTGAGTCCCATTCGGCCACTCTGGCACGCCTCCTGAACCGCCGATCGATGAGCGTACACATCGCCCACGGTCGATGGCAAAGCAGTACCGGAGTCCTAAACTGGGCCGGGTGACTGCCCGCCTCCGTCCCGAGCTTGCTGACCTGCCGGCCTACACGCCGGGCCGCACCGTACTCGGGGCGATCAAGCTTGCGAGTAACGAGACCGTTCACGGGCCCCTGCCCAGCGTCAGGGCCGCCATCACGGCGGCGGCGGAGACCATCAACCGGTATCCCGACAACGGCTACCTCAAGCTGAGGGAAGCGCTGGCGCGCCATGTCGGTGGGGGCTTCACCCCGGAACACATCGCGGTCGGATGCGGATCGGTCAGTTTGTGCCAGCAGTTGATTCAGATCACGTCGTCGGTGGGGGACGAGGTGATCTTCGGGTGGCGCAGTTTCGAGGTGTATCCGCTGCAGGTGAGGGTGGCGGGAGCCACTCCGGTGATGGTCCCTCTGCGGGACCACACGTTCGACCTCGACGCGATGCGCGCCGCTATCGGCGAGCGGACACGGTTGATCTTCGTGTGCAACCCGAACAATCCGACCTCAACCGTTGTCGACCCGGGCGAGCTCGCCCGATTTGTCGAGGCTGTTCCGCCGGATGTTCTGGTGGTGATCGACGAGGCCTACGTCGAATACATCCGCGACGGCATGGTGCCCGACAGCCTTGGGCTGGTCCGTGAACACAGCAATGTTGTTGTGCTGCGGACGTTTTCGAAGGCATACGGGCTGGCCGGGCTGCGGGTCGGTTATGCGGTGGGGGATCCGGACATCATCACCGCGCTGGGCAAGGTCTATGTGCCGTTCACCGCGACCAGTGTGTCGCAGGCGGCAGCCATCGCTTCGCTGGAGGCGGCCGGCGAATTGATGGAGCGAACCGATGCGGTGGTCGCGGAACGGGTCCGGGTCGGCGCGGTGCTAACCGATCTGGGGTTCGAATTCCCGGATTCGCAAGCGAATTTCGTGTGGCTACCGCTGGCTGAACGGACCGCAGACTTCGTCGACAAAGCAGCCGATGCTCGAGTGTTATTGCGGCCCTATGGTTCTGACGGCGTGCGGGTGACCATCGGGGCGCGTGAGGAGAACCACGCCTTCCTGGCCTTCGCGGCTGAGTGGATCCGCGACACGGCCTGGGCTACGCCGGGTTCCGGCCGGTAAAGGCGAGCAGCCGTTCCATTGGCGACGCATCGTCCGCAACCTCGATCGCCCCGGCGAACCCGACTTGGTTTCGAGCGTCGGGGCTGATCGTGCGCTTGGCGATTGTCAACACATACTCGGCAACGGCGTCGGGAACATCAATTAGGTGGCCCGCCGCCGTCGCGTAATCCCATGCGTGGACCAGGAATTCGAGCGAGAGAATCCCGGCCATCATGGTGGCCGGCACCTCGTTCGGTCCGAAAGGTATGGAGCCCGCCAGTCCACGCGCATGCCACGCGTCCAAAGCGGGACGGGCCGCGGCGCCGATCTGGTCGTTCAGTGAAGCGGTGCTGTCGCGATCCGGAATGGTTGCTCCGGCCGCCTGCCCGATGAGGGTGATCGAGCGGATTAGATGGTCGCTCAACGCGGCGACGTCGAACTCGCTGCACGGCGTCTGCATGGTGAGGTCGGCCGAACCCAGCTGCGAAAGCACTTGCTGTAGGACGCGCAGCGTCACTTCGGCGCTCGCCAACTCGTCGGAGGGTGGGACGTCGACGTCAGGGGTGTGGTCCGCGGCCATGACGTCACCGTACGGTAGGCCGGTAACCTTCGGTGCATGAGCGATCCGTACGAGTCCCTGACCGTCGAGGTCAAAGATCACGTTGCCCAGGTCACGTTGATCGGCCCCGGCAAGGGTAATGCGATGGGGCCCGCGTTCTGGCGGGAAATGCCGGTCGTGTTCGGCGAACTCGACGCCGATCCGCAGGTGCGTGCCATTGTGCTCACCGGGTCGGGCAAGGACTTCAGCTATGGCCTGGATCTGATCGGCATGGGTTCAACTCTTGCGGATGTGATGACCGGTGGATCGTCGGCCAAGCCGCGCGTCGACTTCCACACCCGCCTCAAGGAGTTGCAGCAGTCGATCACCGCCGTGGCGGACTGCCGTACACCGACCATCGCTGCGATACAGGGATGGTGCATCGGCGGTGGTGTCGACCTGATCAGCGCGGTCGACGTCCGATATGCGAGCGCCGATGCCAAGTTCTCCGTGCGGGAGGTCAAGCTGTCGATTGTCGCCGATGTGGGGAGCCTCGCTCGGCTGCCGTACATCCTGTCCGATGGGCATCTGCGAGAACTGGCGTTGACCGGCAAGGACATCGATGCAGCACGGGCTGAGCGGATCGGCCTGGTCAACGACGTCTTCGACGACGCCGAGGCCACCCTGGTCGCGGCCCACGCCACCGCTGCGGAGATTGCGGGTAATTCGCCGCTCGTCGTACGGGGAATCAAGGATGTGCTCGACGAGCAGCGCATCGCGGACGTGTCGGCGAGCCTGCGCTACGTCGCGGCATGGAACTCCGCGTTCCTGCCGTCGAAAGACCTGACCGAGGGAATCGCCGCTATGTTCGCGAAGCGGACACCCAACTTCACCGGTGAGTGACCTGCGGAGGCGAAGAGCGGTGGCGGAGGGATTTGAACCCCCGGTCGGTGTTAGCCGACTCTCGCTTTCAAGGCGAGTGCATTAGGCCGCTCTGCCACGCCACCGTCGAACAGCGTAGCGGTTACGAACGGCCCAACTTGGTTGAGGACCCGCTGCCCTTCAATGAGGCGCTGATCCGTCGGCAGCTCTCGCCCATGGCGGCCATCTGAGGCCGTGACAGCGGAGCGAGGAAATTCTCACGGACACCCTTTGCGTAGGTGTGCATTGCCTCGTCGACGATCCGACGTCCTTCGCCGGTGATACTGGCGAGAACGCCGCGACCGTCCTCCGGGCTCGTCTCGCGACGGACCAGACCAGCCTTCTCGAGCCGGCGGATCTGCCGGGTCACACGACTGGGTAGGGCCATTAGTTGCTCGGCCAGGTCGCCCATTCGGGCGGAGCCGGTGGGCGAGTGGTCAAGGATTTCCAAGAGGCGGACGTCGACCAGGGTGAGTTTGTGGCTGTCCATCAGCTCGCGGTTCAGCGTTCCGTAGAGCCGTAGCGCGGCGTCGAGAAAGTGTTGCCAGGCCCGCTGTTCGGCGATGTCCAGACCCGGCATCTCACTCGCGGTGCGCCCTGCAATCATGCCGCCCATGCCGGTCATGCAGCAATGCTAGGCGACTCGTCGGCCCCGTGAGGTGCGAAATTGCCAGGAGTAGCGTCACCCCCATGCGTGCCATCGAGGTCGGCCAATCGGGGGGCCAACTGGACTGGGCTGAGGCGCCCGACGTGGAACCGGATAGCGGTGACGTGGTGATCGATGTCGCCGCGGCCGGTGTCAATCGAGCCGATCTTTTACAGGCTGCCGGGAAGTACCCTCCGCCGCCGGGAGCCAGCGCCGTCATCGGGCTGGAGGTGTCCGGTGTGATCGCCGAGATCGGGTCGGATGTCACGGATTGGGTTGTCGGACAAGATGTTTGCGCGCTACTGACCGGTGGAGGCTATGCCGAACGGGTCGCGGTTCCGGTTGGCCAGGTGATGCGCGTTCCGGACGGGATAAGTCTCATCGACGCTGCGGCACTCCCGGAAGTCGCTTGCACGGTGTGGTCGAACCTGGTGATGACCGCGCAGGTGTCGCCGGGCGAGGTCGTCCTGATTCACGGGGGCGCCAGCGGTATTGGCACGCATGCGATTCAGGTCGCCAAACAACTCGGGTGCACCGTCGCGGTCACGGCGGGGTCGGCTGCAAAGCTGGACCTCTGCAAGGAACTGGGCGCAGACATCGCGATCAGCTATCGAGACGAGGATTTCGTCGAACGGATCCGCGATGCGACCGATGGTAGGGGAGCCGACGTGGTCTTCGACATCATGGGAGCCTCATACCTGGACCGCAATCTCGACTCACTGGCTCCTGACGGCCGGTTGGTGATTATCGGTATGCAAGGTGGCGTGAAGGGTGAACTGAACATCGGCAAGCTCATCGGCAGGCGTTTACACGTCATCGGCACCGCGTTGCGGGGGCGTCCGGGAATTAGCAAGGGCGCCAAGGAAATCGGCAAGAACGCCATCGTCAAGGAAGTGGTGGAATCGGTGTGGCCGATGATCGAAAGCGGAACGGTGCGCCCGGTGATCGGTGCCCGGTATCCGATCGCAGAAGCCGCCGAAGCCCATCGGGTGCTTGCCGCCGGTGAGACGTTCGGGAAAGTGTTGCTGACCGTCTGAGCGAGCCAGACTGATTCAGCCCAGGCTGATTCAGCCCAGACTTGCCAGTGTGCGGACCAGGTGGTCGACTTCGCCCATCGTCGAATAGTGGGCGAGTCCGATGGTGACAGCGCCGCCGATGTCGTTGACCCCGACCAGGTCGAGGACACGGGCATCGGCATTAACGACGGCGAGGATTCCGTTGTCGGCCAAGCGCTGCACAACCCGGTCGGCTGGAATTCCGTTCACCGCGAAACTGACCACCGGAATCTGCACCTCGGGTTCGCCGATGACCATGACCAGGGGCAGCGAGCGCAGCGAACCCGTCAAGTAGTTGAACAGCCGATTCAAATAGACACCGGCCGAACGCATCGAGGTCGAGAGCCTTTCACGTCTATTTCCACGCGCATCCTCATCGAGGCCGGCGAGGTACTCGATGCTCGCCACGGCCCCTGCCAGCAGACCGTACTGATGTCCGCCGAGTTCCAGTCGCGCCGCTCCGGTGGCATGCGGATTGTTCGACACGGAGCCGAACGTTTCGATGAGCGAAGGATTGCGGAACACCAGCGCGCCGATCGGCGGTCCGCCCCACGCGGCGACGTTAAGCGCAACGACATCGGCTTCGACGTCATGGATGTCGAGCAGTTGATACGGTGCCGCGGCCGAGTGGTCCACGACAAGTAGTCCGCCGACTTCGTGGACGAGTTTGCTCACCACCTTGATGTCCGTCACCGACCCCACGGTCGACGACGCGGACGGCATCGCGACCAACCGGGTAGCCGGGGTGATCAGGCTCTCCCATTGCCAGGTGGGTAACTCGCACGTCTCGATGTCGACTTCGGCCCACTTGACCCTCGCGCCGTACCTGTCGGCGGCACGCAACCACGGGTTGATGTTTGCTTCGTCGTCGAGGCGACTGATCACCACCTCGTCGCCGATACCGGTGTGCTTGGAGGCGGCATCCGCGAGCGAAGCCAGCAGTATCGACCGATCGGCGCCGAGGACCACTCCGAGCGGATCTCCGTTCACCAAGTCGGCGACGGCCTGGCGCGCGGCCTCCAGCAATGCCAGGCTTCGCCGCGCGGCCGGATGGGGACTTGCGGTGTTTGCCGTGGACCCGCGAAAAGCCGTCGACACAGTGGTGTTGACCGACTCGGGAACCAGCATGCCGCTGCGGGCATCGAAACGCGTCCAGCCGTCGCCCAGCGCGGGGTGCAACCCACGCACCCGGGCGACGTCAAATGCCATGCCACTTCACCTCTGAGCATCCGTGAATCCGCGCGTTCCGCCAATGGACGCCGCGCCCGCCTCAAACAGGCGTGAACCGGGCTGGATCCCCTGGGCAGCCATACTAGTCGAGTGAGTTTCGGGTGCGGGGTCCTCGCGGCGGTCTTTTTGCTGTCCCTCCCCGGAACATTGGTTGCCCTGGCCGGACGGCTGAGCTGGCCGATTGCGCTGGCGGTCGGTCCGGCGCTGACATTCGGTGTGGTGGGCCTTGTCATCATCCCCTTCGGGGCGGTGGGGATTCCCTGGAACACACTCACGGGTGCGCTGGCATTGATCGGCGTGATCCTGCTGGTGCTCGCACTGCGGGCGGTGTCCAATCGCCTGGGCCGCGATGGCTCCCCGGGGCGGAATCAGCGCGTTCCGCTACTACCGACGTTGACGGTTGGCGCCGGAGTGGTGTTCGGCGCGGTGGCAATCGGCTACGCCGCCTGGCGCGGTATGCCGCATTGGCAGTCGATTCCCAGCAACTGGGACGCGGTATGGCATGCCAACACCATTCGCTGGATTCTCGACACCGGCCAGGCGTCGTCGACCCACATGGGTGAACTGCGAAACGTCGAGACGAAAGAAGCGCTGTACTACCCGTCCGTGCTCCACGCCGTGGCAGCCGTGCTGGCACAACTGACCGGCGCCGCACCCACCACCGCCTACACCCTGATCTCGGTGGCCACGTCGGTGTGGCTTTTTCCGGTGAGCGCAGCTCTGCTGACGTGGCGGCTCCTGCGCGACACCGGGCGGTGGAGTGAACAGCGTGCCGCAGGCGCCGCAGGAGTGGCCGCCGCGCTGTCCGCCTCATTCACCGCCGTCCCATACGTGGAGTTCGACACCGCTTCAATGCCCAACCTGGCGGCATATGGCGTCGCGGTGCCAACCTTCTTTCTGGTCATCACGGCCGTTCGGCATCGGGACCGAATCACGCTGGCAGTGCTTGCGCTCATCGGGGTGTTCTCGGTCCACATCACCGGCGGTGTAGTGGTGGTGACATTCGTGATCGCATGGTGGCTGTTGGATGCGCTGCCCCGACCGGTTTGGGGCCGCGCACGCGACTTCGCGACGTTGGTCTGCATAGGTTTGCCGGCGCTTTTGGCATTGCTGCCCCAGTTTCTCGGGGTGCTGCAACAGGCCGAGATCATTGCCGGGCACGCGTTCGTCACCCACGAGGGCAAGAAGCGGACGTTGTTCAACGCGGTGGTTCAGCACACCCGCCATCTCAACGACTTTCCGATTCAGAACGCGCTGATAGTGCTCGCCGGAGTCGGTTTCGTGCTGCTACTGACCATGCGGATCTGGTGGCCGGCCGCAGTGTGGGTGCTGATGATCATTTCGATCGTGCATTCCGGAGCGCCGTTCGGCGGACCCATCGGATCGATCGTCGGAAAGTACAGCGACCTCTTCTACAGCGATCCGAGGCGCCTCTCCGCGGTGGTGACGATGTTGCTGACCCCGATGGCCGGCGTCGCCCTGTTCTCGCTGACACTCTTGGCCGTCGAGGGGGTCAGAAGACTTGCGCAGCGCGTCGCCGCGAAACGCGACAAGAGTGCACCGGACCGCCCGTTCTGGATCGGGACGACAGCGATGCTGTTGGTCGCGATCACCTTCGGGTTGACGTGGCACTACTTCCCACGGCACCGCTACCTCATCGGCGAGAAGTACGACCAGGTGATGGTCAACGACAAGGACCTGGAAGCCATGGCCTACCTGGCCACCCTCCCGGGGGCCCGCGACACCGTGATCGGCAACGCCAACGTCGACGGGACGGCATGGATGTACGCGGTGGCGGGACTGCACCCGCTGTGGACGCACTACGACTATCCAGTACAGCAGGGGCCCGGCTACAACAGGTTCATCTTCTGGGCATACGCCGATGACGCCGACCACGACCCCCGGATTGCGCAAGCGGTCAAGGCGCTGAATATCCGCTACGTGCTGACCAATAAGACTGTGGTTCGCGGGTTCGTCATGCCGGACGGGCTAGTGTCACTAGACCAGTCGAAGTCGTGGGCGAAGATCTACGACAACGGCACGGCCCGCATCTACGAGTGGCGTGGATCCCATGACGGGCAAGCTGACAAATACGGGACATGAGGAATGCTGATCGCATGACTATTGACGCTGACGACGACAATGGCGCTGACGACGACAACGTCGAAATCATCAGCAGCCTCACATCTTCCGGCTCCGACGATGAGGGCGACCAGCGTTCGGTCGTCGACCTCGTCGAGCAGCCGGCCAAGGTGATGAGGATCGGCACGATGATCAAGCAACTCCTTGAGGAAGTGCGGGTGGCGCCTCTCGACGACGCCAGCCGCAGCCGCCTGCGGGAGATCCACCAGACCAGTGTCCGGGAGCTCGAAGACGGGCTGGCGCCGGAACTTCGCGACGAGTTGGAACGGCTCACGCTGCCGTTCAGCGAGAACTCGGTGCCCTCCGACGCCGAGCTGCGCATCGCGCAAGCCCAGCTGGTGGGCTGGCTGGAAGGTTTGTTCCACGGAATCCAGACCGCGCTGTTCGCGCAGCAGATGGCGGCACGCGCCCAACTGGAACACATGCGGCAGGGAGCGCTCCCCCCGGGCATTGCCGCGCAGGGGCAGGGTCCGTCGGGACTGGGCCACGGCCACGGCACCGGCCAGTATCTCTAGCCGAGATCACCCGTGCCGAAATCCGACCCCTATATCGAGACCCGTGATGCCTGGGTCGAGTTCCCGATCTTCGACGCCAAAACCCGTTCGCTGAAGAAGGCCTTCCTGGGCAAAGCCGGTGGCGCGATTGGCCGCAACACCGAAAACGTCGTGGTCATCGAGGCCCTGCGGGACATCACCATGACGTTGAACATGGGTGATCGAGTGGGGTTGGTCGGACACAACGGAGCCGGCAAATCCACGCTGTTGCGACTGCTGTCGGGCATCTACGAGCCCACCCGGGGATCGGCTACGGTGCAGGGCCGGGTAGCCCCCGTCTTCGACCTCGGTGTCGGCATGGATCCGGAGATCTCCGGATTCGAGAACATCATCATCCGCGGGCTGTTCCTCGGCCAGACCCGCAAACAGATGCAGGCCAAGGTCGACGAGATCGCCGAGTTCACCGAACTCGGCGACTACCTGTCAATGCCATTGCGTACCTACTCGACGGGTATGCGGGTTCGATTGGCGATGGGAGTGGTCACCAGCATCGACCCCGAAATCCTCCTCCTCGACGAGGGCATCGGCGCAGTTGACGCCGAGTTCCTGAAGAAGGCCCAGTCACGGCTGCAGAGCCTGGTCGAGCGCTCCGGCATCCTGGTCTTCGCCAGCCACTCCAACGAATTTCTCGCCAGGCTGTGCAAGACGGCGATGTGGATAGACCACGGCACGATCAAACTCAGCGGCGCGATCGAGGACGTCGTGCGCGCCTACGAGGGCGAGGACGCCGCGCGTCATGTCCGCGAGGTCGTCGAGGAGACCAGTCGGGCATGACCCAGCCGGATAGCAGGCAGCCGGACAGGACTCGATCGGTCTGCGCCGTCGTGGTGACCCACCGCCGGCCCGACGATCTCGCCAAATCGCTTCAGGTGCTGAGCGCGCAGACGCGGATGGTGGACCACCTCATCGTCGTCGACAACGACTTCGGCGACACAGACAGCCGGGTGCGCGATCTCGTGGCGAGCCAACCAATACCGACCACGTATCTCGGGTCGCGCCGCAATCTCGGCGGTGCGGGTGGATTCGCGCTCGGGATCCTGCACGCTCTGGCGCTCGGCGCGGAGTGGGTCTGGCTGGCCGACGACGACGGCCGACCGCAGAACACCGAGGTGTTGGCGACGCTACTGGCCTGCGCCGAGAAGCACCGCCTCGCCGAAGTCTCCCCGATGGTGTGCGACCTCGACGACCCCGATCGACTGGCCTTCCCCCTCCGACGTGGACTGACCTGGCGGCGCCGGGTGGCGGAACTGCGAACCGAAGGCCAGGGCCAGGACCTACTGCCGGGAATCGCATCGCTGTTCAATGGGGCCCTGTTCCGGGCGGAGACGCTGACGGCGATCGGTGTCCCGGACCTGCGGCTGTTCATCCGCGGCGACGAGGTGGAGTCGCATCGGCGGCTCGTGCGGAGCGGCCTGCCGTTCGGAACCTGCCTCGACGCGATCTACCTGCACCCGCAGGGAACACAGGAATTCAAGCCGATACTCGCCGGCAGAATGCACACCCAATATCCCGACGACCCGGCGAAGCGGTACTACACCTACCGCAACCGCGGCTACGTACTGTCGCAGCCCGGTTTGCGAAAGTTGCTTCCCCAGGAATGGCTGCGGTTCGGATGGTTCTTCCTGATCACCCGTCGCGACCCGGCCGGGCTGCGCGAATGGATCAGACTGCGGCGCCTGGGCCGCCGGGAACAATTCGGATCCCCTGATAGCCGGGGCGTCCAGCAGACCAGAGGGGACCAGTCGTGACCTTCACCGACGCCGCCGCGCAGTCGAAGACCTTCACGCGCGCCTGGGGCGATCTCATCGACGGCTTCCACAAGCGGGAGCTGTGGTTGCACCTGGGTTGGCAAGACATCAAGCAGAAGTACCGGCGTTCGGTGCTCGGCCCGTTCTGGATCACCATCGCCACCGGCGTGACCGCCATCGCGATGGGGGGCCTCTACTCCAAACTCTTTCACCTCGAGCTCTCCGAGCACCTGCCCTATGTGACGTTGGGATTGATCATCTGGAACATGATCAACGCCGCGATTCTGGAAGGGTCGGACGTCTTCATCGCCAACGAAGGCCTGATCAAGCAGCTGCCGACGCCATTGAGCGTGCACGTCTACCGACTGGTGTGGCGGCAGATGATCCTCTTCGGGCACAACATCGTCATCTATGTCGTGATCGCGATCATCTTTCCCAAGCCGTGGTCGTGGGCCGACCTGTCAGTGTTCCCGGCACTTCTGTTGATCGTGCTCAACTGTGTCTGGGTGTCGATCTGCTTCGGGATTCTGGCGACCCGCTATCGGGACATCGGCCCGCTGCTCTTCTCGCTGGTACAGCTGCTTTTCTTTATGACCCCGATCATCTGGAACGACAACACGCTGCGCAATCAGGGCGCGGGCCAATGGTCCAAGATCATCGAGCTGAACCCGCTCCTGCACTACCTGGACATCCTTCGGGCGCCACTATTGGGTGCCCAGCAGGAAATGCGGCACTGGATCGTCGTGATCGTCCTGACTGTGATCGGCTGGCTGTTCGCCGCGTTGGCCATGCGGCAGTTCCGGGCGCGTGTGCCCTATTGGGTGTGACCTGCAACCGGGTGTGACCTGCAGCTGAGCGCCACCCCTGCAACGCACTGAGCCCTACAACGCACTGAGCCCTACAACGCACTGAGCCGCCGGCCGTCACGGCCAGCGGCTCAGATGAGCGTCTATTGGATCAGACAGTTGCCGACAGGGTCGACAGGTAGCAGTCGCAGGACGAATCCTTGGTCAGCGTGATGGCCGGGAGCAGCAGCGTGCAGGTCTCCTGAACCGTCATCGGGAAGGAGTAGCCGTCCGAGCCCATCTCGATGATCTGGCCGTCCATGGCGACGAAGCGCTGACCATCGCGATCCACATCGCGAATCTGCCAAACCTTCATCACCCCGTAGGCGGCGTCATCGAAGATGATGTCGAGAACGACCGGCGCGCCCGGGTGCGCCTCCAGGTCCGACCGGCAGTAAGCCAAGTCCGCGGCCTTTGCAGTCACAGCGGCGCAGCGGTCGAGGTCGATCCGAGTCTTTGCGTCGCGCGTAGGGGCTGCAATGGGAGTCTTGAGTGCAGATGTCATCTGAGGTCCTCCTCGACGCTGGTTCGCGGTTGCCACTCGGCGGCTGTCGCCGAGCTAACACCACGTTCGTCATCGAGTGTGTACCCATCTGGCGCGATATGTAACTCAGGACGAGTTTTATCAGCAGATTCTTTGCCAGAGTTCAGCCTTTTCGTTATTAGAAAAACCTGAGGTCACTGCAATTTGCGATCCTTCGACCTGTGACGATACCTGGTGTCAAGTTGGTAAATGCTTAGAAATTCTCTCAGGTTCCTCTGAGGCGCGTCGGGGCGCCGCACATGTTTTGCGCTGGTCAGCGCCCCATCGACCGAAGCTCGGCCCTCATGTTTTCCCGTGCAGCAAGTTCCCAGGTTTCGCGGCCGTAGTCAGTACGGAAGACGCGCGGCGCCGCCAGTAGTGCCACCAAAACCCGAAGCCGGCCTGTGACCCAATCCTCATCCGAGACATGTGCGTATTCGTGGCGGATGGCCGCTGTATTGGCCGCATAGCTGTCGCGGGGTATCGCCAACGAAGCCAAGTCGGCATCGGACAGCGTCTCGCCGTTGCGATCGCCCGGCTCCGGATCGTGACTGGTCGTCATCCGAACCAGCCGTGCGACCTCATCGACCAGGTCGGGCGACACCCCGAGCCCCGACAGCTCGTCGTGCGCGCGTCGCGCGCTGCGTTCTTCGTCGTCGGGCCGACCCTGATACACCGCATCGTGGTACCAAGCGGCCAGCCGTACGGCGTCGATGTCGTCGGCGTACGTGGCCAACTCGTCCACATGGATCAGGATGTCTCGCAGGTGGGAGATTGCGTGGTATCGCCGATGAGGTTCGGACCACGATGCGAGCAACCGCCCGCCGACCGCGCCTGCATCCGGGTCCGCCGTGTGCCGGGCAAGAAGGGCCGCCCAGGCTTCAACCAGATCCTGCACCACCCCATCGTGCACGTAAGCTTCCCGCGATGTCCGAGATCCCGACAACAACCCCCGCGCGAGGGGCCCCTGTGAGCCTCAAGACACAGATGGTCCGGTTCGTGGTCACCGGTGGGCTGTCCGCTGTTGTCGATTACGGGCTCTACGTCTTCCTTCATCTCGGCATCGGTGTCCAACTCGACCTCGCCAAGGCGCTCAGTTTCGTCGCTGGCACGGTGACCGCGTACCTCATCAACAGGCGCTGGACCTTCCAGGCCCCGCCGAGCCGTTCCCGCGCGCTCGCGGTCATGGTGCTCTACGGCTTGACCTTCGCGGTTCAGGTCGGGCTCAACCACATCTGCGTTCAGATGTTCGGCGGCAGGCCCTGGACCCTTCCCGTGGCATTCGTGATAGCCCAGGGAACGGCCACGGTGATCAACTTCATCGTGCAGCGCGTCTGGATATTCCGCATGCATTAGGTCTTCGGGCCAGCGCGGTACCCTCGTCACGATGTCAGCGAACCCAGGGCCTGTTAACCCGCCCGGAACCACCGCCAAGCGGCGCCTGGCCGGCTGGGGACGCACGGCCCCCACCGTCGCCGATGTGCTGTCAACGCCCGCCGTGGACGACATCGTCACAGCGGTCACCGAGGCCGCCGACGGTCGGCATCGCGGTGTGATCGCCCGGGGATTGGGGCGCTCCTACGGCGACAACGCCCAGAACGGCGGCGGACTGGTCATCGACATGACGCCGGTGAACCGAATCCATTCGATCGATTCCGGCAGCAGGATCGCCGACGTCGACGGCGGGGTCAGTCTTGACCTGCTGATGAAATCCGCGCTGCCGTTCGGGCTGTGGGTGCCGGTGCTGCCGGGCACCCGGCAGGTCACCATCGGCGGGGCGATCGCCTGCGACATCCACGGCAAGAACCATCACAGCGCCGGGAGCTTCGGCAATCACGTGCGCTCCATGGATCTGCTGACCGCCGACGGTCAGATCCGCACTTTGACCCCGGAGGGGGAGACGGCCCAACTGTTCTGGGCCACGGTGGGCGGTAACGGCCTGACCGGGATCATCCTGCGGGCGAGCATCGAGATGACACCCACGGAGACGGCGTATTTCATCGCGGACGGCGACGTCACCGCGAGCCTGGACGAAACCATCGCCCTGCACAGCGACGGCAGTGAAGCGAACTACACTTACTCCAGCGCATGGTTCGACGCCATCAGCGCCCCGCCGAAGCTCGGCCGCGCGGCGGTGTCCAGGGGATCGCTGGCGCGCCTCGATCAACTACCGCCAAAACTGCAACGCGATCCGCTCAAATTCGATGCGCCGCAACTGCTTACGTTCCCAGACATCTTCCCCAACGGTCTGGCCAACAAGTACACGTTCGGCCCCATCGGCGAACTCTGGTACCGCAAGTCGGGGACCTACCGGGACAAGGTTCAGAACCTGACGCAGTTCTATCACCCGCTCGACATGTTCGGAGAGTGGAACCGCGCCTACGGTCCCGCGGGATTCCTGCAGTACCAATTCGTGGTTCCCACTGAAGCGGTCGAGGAATTCAAGGCCATCATCGTCGATATTCAGCGGTCGGGGCACTACACGTTCCTCAATGTCTTCAAACTCTTCGGTCCCGGAAACCAAGCGCCGCTGAGCTTTCCGATTCCCGGCTGGAACGTGTGCGTGGATTTCCCCATCAAGGCGGGTCTGCACGAATTCGTGACCGAACTCGATCGGCGGGTCCTGGAATTCGGCGGACGGCTCTACACCGCCAAGGATTCGCGCACCACGGCCGAGACATTCCACGCCATGTATCCACGCATCGACGAGTGGATTGCGGTGCGCCGCAAGGTTGATCCGCAGGGTGTGTTCGCATCCGATATGGCCCGACGTTTGGAGTTGCTGTAATGGTGTTCGACGCCGTGGGTAATCCGCAGACCATTCTGCTCCTGGGCGGCACATCCGAGATCGGCCTGGCGATCTGCGAGCGCTACCTGCGAGACGCCCCCGCCCGGATCGTGCTGGCAGCGCTCCCGGACGATCCCGGCAGAGCTGCGGCCGTCGCGCAGCTGACGGCGGCAGGCGCCAAGTCGGTCGAATTGATCGACTTCGACGCCGTCGACACCGGCAGCCACCCCAAGGTGATCGACGCCGCGTTCAGCGGGGGAGACGTCGACGTGGCGATCGTCGCCTTCGGATTGCTCGGCGATGCCGAAGAGCTGTGGCAGAACCAGCGCAAAGCCGTGCAGATCGCCGAAATCAACTACACCGCAGCCGTTTCCGTCGGCGTTCTGCTCGGTGAGAAGATGCGCGCGCAAGGCTCCGGCCGCATCATCGCGATGAGTTCGGCCGCGGGGGAGCGGGTGCGCCGGTCCAACTTCGTCTACGGATCCACCAAAGCCGGCCTCGACGGGTTCTATCTGGGACTTGGCGAGGCGCTGAAGGAGTTCGGCGTCGGCGTCCTGGTGATCCGGCCGGGCCAGGTCCGCACACGGATGAGCGCCCACGTCAAGGAAGCACCGTTGACCGTGGACAAGGAATACGTGGCAAACCTGGCGGTGACGGCATCGGCCAAGGGCAAGGAATTGGTCTGGGCGCCAGGTGCTTTCCGCTACGTGATGATGGTGCTGCGCCACATTCCGCGGCCGGTGTTCCGCAAACTGCCGATCTAGGCGCGTACGTGCGAAACGCTGTGGCCGGCCCCGCTCGACTCGGACTGGCAGGCACCGTCGGGATGGCGATCGGGGGGGTGACGATCGCCGGGGCGG
>Ga0075163_10003060_pt1 | contig 22550 bp, 20 predicted proteins | sample JI1023141ADNA_FD_71478 | JGI IMG/M metagenome (GOLD analysis project Ga0075163, IMG submission 71478) | Wastewater effluent complex algal communities from Wisconsin, to seasonally profile nutrient transformation and Carbon sequestration -... | ecosystem: Engineered > WWTP > Effluent > Algae... | reverse complement strand
TGGAAGAACAGAACTGCTGAAGTGTCTTTTTTAACTCAAACCAATAGGGCAAATGATTCAATCATTTTTCATGATGACTTTGCTTCTTATTTGAAAATGATCTTCGACGTTGGCTTTGCCCAATTAAACATGCACAAGCTTCACACTACGTTTTATGATATTCCGGAACGTGTAGAATATAAAAAAGTGATCGAAGAACAAGGCTTTGTGCTTGATGGAAAACAAAGCGGACACGTGGTGATAGGAAACGTGCTAAGAGACGCATTTATTTATTCTAAATTAAAAAAGGCGTAATGACACTAGGTTTATTGGCGAGCGGAAGTTTAGGACAGGCAGTTTTTGAAAGGCTCATAAGTTCGTATAAGATCAATTTTGTTTTAACTGATAGACAATCGGAAGGAATAATTGCAACAGCAAAAAAAAGTGCAGTTACTTGTTATGCTGGAAATCCAAGAAACGGAAAGGCCTTAGAGTCTTTACCTACGGCACAGTGTGATGTTTTACTTTCTGTGAATTATTTATTTTTAATTGAGAGAGATTTAATTCGTTTACCAAAAGTTTTAGCAGTAAATATTCACGGGTCCTTACTCCCTAAATATAGAGGAAGAACCCCTCACGTTTGGGCCATTATCAACAATGAAAGCATTACCGGAATAACAGCGCATGTGATTGATGAGGCATGCGACACTGGCGATATCATTGATCAACTAAAGATCTCCATTGAACCTGAAGACACCGGAGCGGATATTTTAAATAAATTCAGAGAATCTTACACGGATTTTATTTTAACTACATTAGCGGCAATAGAAAACAAGAGCTATACATTGCGAAAGCAAGATAACAAGTTGGCAACATATTTTGGAAAAAGAACACCAAATGATGGACAGATAAACTGGAGTTGGCAAAAGGAAAGAATTAAAAATTGGGTTCGTGCTCAAGCAAAACCTTACCCGGGAGCTTTTACGTATTATTCCTCAAAAAAGATAACTATACATAAAATAAAGTTTTCGGAACACGGATACAACAATGAGGAAATAAACGGAAAGATAGTTGGCATTGAAAACGGAAGCCCTATTGTAAAAACACCAAATGGCTGCATCACTCTTGTTGATTTTGAAAGCGAGATAAAACTAAATGAAAACATGATACTATTATGAAAATAGCTTCACGCGAAATAGGTGAGAACTGTGCGCCATTTATTATTGCCGAAATGAGTGGCAATCATAATCAATCTATTGAACGCGCTAAAACAATAATTAAAGCCGCTGCTGAAACAGGTGCGCATGCTGTAAAATTGCAAACGTATACAGCCGATACACTAACCATAGATCATCGTGGTGGATTGTTTGACATTACCGATAAGAACTCCCTTTGGTATGGAAGAAATTTGTACGAGTTATATCAGGAGGCACATACCCCGTGGGAATGGCATAAACCATTGTTTGACTATGCTAAGGAATTAGGAATCATTTGTTTCAGTACACCGTTTGATGAAACCGCCGTTGATTTTTTAGAAACACTGGATGTGCCCTGTTATAAGATCGCTTCGTTTGAAAATAACGACCATCCATTGTTAATGAAAGTTGCCAAAACAGGAAAACCCGTTATTATGAGTACAGGTTTGGCAAATATCAGTGATATAAAAGAGTCGGTGCAAGTATTAAAAGACAATGGCTGCAAAGAAATTGTCATCTTAAAATGCACAAGTACATATCCTGCAACGCCGGAAAATACAAATTTGGTTACGATTCCAACATTAAAAGAAATGTTTCCTGATTGTATTGTAGGATTAAGTGATCATACTATGGGTGTTGGTGCTTCTATTGCTTCTGTTGCATTGGGCGCAAGAGTTATTGAGAAACATTTTACATTAAGAAGAGCTGACGGGGGTGTGGATAGTACGTTTAGCATGGAACCCGACGAAATGAAATTGTTAGTTGTAGAAAGTGAACGAGCTTTTTTGGCCTTAGGACACGTTCAATTAGACGTACAAAAAGTAGAAGAGAATAGCAGACGATTTAAACGATCGGTATATGTGGTAAAAGACATGAAAGCGGGAGAGGTATTTACGAAAGAGAATATTCGAGTGATAAGGCCCGGAGATGGAATAGCACCAAAATATTTTTTAGGAACACTAGGTAAAAAAGCAAAATCAGATCTAAAGCGCGGAACGCCGTTAGACCAAAGTCACATAGCATAATGTCGATCATCAATCGCATAAAATTTTTTATAAAGCGAGTTCGAGTAAGTAATTATTCTAAATTTCGTATAGGCCAAAATTCAGGCGTTGGCGCTCATTCGCGCATTCAGTTCTCAGCCGATCATGGAACTGGAGGAGACCAATCTATTACAATAGGAAATAACGCAGGCGTTGGAAGAAATTGCGAATTGCATGTGTGGGATAATAATCATATTGTTATAAAAGATCATGCAACACTAAACGATGGGTGTAAAATATTAGGTGACGTAATTATTGAACGGTATTGTTTATTGTCGGCCAATATTTTTGCAAGTTCTGGAAATCATTACGCTTTTGATTACCCAACTCATTTAATAAAGGATCAGGATAAAAAGATCTTAAGTACCAAAAAAGGAAGAAATGAGCACTCTCAACAAATTCGCATTGAAGAAGATTGTTGGATAGGGTATGGTGTTTTTATTAAACAAGGAATTTCAATTGGACGTGGTGCGGTAATTGGCGCCAATAGTGTAGTGTTGAAAAATGTTGAACCATATAGCGTTCAGGCGGGCATACCGTGTAAAGAAATTAAGAAGAGATTTAATTTTGAACCGTTAAGTCAAGTATTGGCCACCAATGATGACCATTTGCCGTATTTTTATAGAGGCTTTGGACACAAACAAGAGGAGCTTGAAAGCTCAAGAAAACAAGGAGTGATCAATGCAACTTCAGAAGTGATAGTTGTTTTAAAGAATATGAGTGGAGTTAAAGGAATACACTTAACGGGAAAAGGAAATTCTGAAGGAGAGCTTGTTATTTCGTTGAAGGATAAATATCAATGGAATTTAAAATTCACAACGCAAGATCTTGATGTGGTACTTAATATTTCAAACGCGTCTGAGCTCTCCGAAAAAAGCAAAACAGTTTTTAATAGTCTTCCAAAGGAATTGCAAATGCACGGAATCGTTACTTTTATCACATCAGGTGATAATCAATTTGGAGTAAAAACAATAGCTATATACGAATAATGACATTAGTTTACCAATTAGTTTTCCGAATAGGTTATATATTCTTTAAGATCTCCAAAAGAACGTGGTGGAAATCCTATGTAAGTTTTCGTAGATTATTCGTAATTACCAAAGGTGCCTTCAACGATCGCATGAGTGAAAAATTGAGTCGCGAATTTCCACAACAAAAATTAGGCCATGTATCAGGGTTGCTGGGAAATATTGGAGAAGAACAGGTTGACGATATTGTAAAACAGATCGAGAAGAACGGGTATCATATTTTTGATGCAACATTGCCAATGTCAAAAGTGGAGGCACTAGTTGAATTATCGTTGAATTTAGAGGCAGAACTAATTCCACCTGCAAAGAATGGAACTAAAACTGCAAAGTATGATCGCAAAAACATCTTAACGCCACGGTATCAGTTTAACGAACAAGAGATCTTGAAAAACAAGCTAGTTCAAGAAATAAGTTTTGACAGATCGCTGTATGCAATTGCACAAGGGTATTTAAAGTGTATTCCAATTCAGGACCTTACTGCTGTTTGGTGGAGCGCCGCTTTTTCAAAACAGGCTAGTTCTGAGGCTGCGCAACTATATCATTTTGATATGGATCGTTTCAAATTTATTAAATTCTTTTTTTATTTAACGGATGTGGATGCAACTAACGGTCCACACTGTTACATTCGCGGAAGCCATAAACACATGCCTGATAAAGTTTGGAAAGATGGAAGAATACCGGATAATGAAGTTCAAGAAAGTTTTCCAAAAGAAGACATCTTAGAGATCACTGGCAAAAAAGGATCTATCATTGCTGTTGACACACGAGGTCTACACAAAGGAAAAGTATTAGAAAAAGGAGAGCGCCTCATTTTGCAAATTGAATACACCAATAGTTTATTTGGTGCCGAATATCAACGCATCGATCTTAAAGGACATTTAGAAAAAGACCTTTTAAATACATTACAAAATAACAAACACTCTTACCAGCGCTTCAGTATTTAAATTGGCAAACGTACAATACAAAAAACTTCTTCAGCAAACGGCCATTTCGGCCTTTTTGAGTTTTTTAACCTTCGCGTTTGGTTTTATTCGCGTTTCGTATTTCTCAAAACATCTGTCGATGGAAGATTTCGGTACGCTTTCACTTTTACTAAGCTATTCGGGTTTTTTGATCTACTTATTTACGCTAGGCTCTTTCCAATATTTATTTAAGCGTGTAAACGACGGAGCAGAGGAAAAAAAGAGCGCTTTATGGTCTTCATTTATGTTAACCGCAGGCATCAGCGTAATTTCAACATGTATAGCTTTTGTTTTTGCAGGACCGATCTGTTCCGCACTAAATTTATCGAACTATGAGGACGATTTTAAATTAACCATCATTGGAACGGCTATCACTTCGATTATGATCGTTTTTTTGTTTTACCATTATGGTTTGGGAAGAAACAATTTTCAAAATTTTCTTCAATTCCTAAGAGGATCGTTATGGGTAATTGTTGCTATTGCCGCTTCATTTTTGTTTCAGCTTTCCTTAACGCAGATCTTTATTGTATTTAATATTTCAATTCTATTCATTCTTCTAACAGCGGTACCGTGGAAAGAGCTTCCACAACTATTGCAAAGGCCTCTGAACATTTCAATGCAACCGCTTATAAAATATTGTATTCCTTTGCTCCCGTATTTTGCAGGCGTTTGGGGAATTCCAACTATTATTCGGTCGCAGCTCAATATTTCAGAGGGACCAAAAAGCGTGGCTTTATTTAGCGTAGCATATACACTTATGGAAATTGTGTTCATGTTTATTTCAACCATTACTGCAACTTTATCGCCGCATTTTTTTGCCGAAGAGGAAGACAAAGATAAACCGGCACTTTTATACAATGTAATGCTAAAATATTCTATTCTACTTATTGTATTGATAATCCCTTTTGTTTACATCACACGTTTTGATGTGATCCTTTTACTCACTTCCAACAAGTATTTGGAAGCAGGAAAGTACATCCCCTTATTGATCATTTTTCCTTTATTACGCGTGTTGATCATAGTGTTTGAGCAAGTATATCTAAAAGAGTCAAAAACAATTTTCTTGGGCACGGTTTATAGTATTGGAATGGCACTTTCGTTTGTACTATCGCTTATACTTGTGCCAAAATATTCTGTCCTAGGGGCTATTTATGCCTCGTTAGCTTCGTATTTGTTTTTGTTTATTTGCCTGTACATAAAACAACATCATAAAATCGATTTTAATTATCAAAGGCCTCTGGCTATTTTAACCCTTGCCATTATTCTTTGGGCCTCTGTATTTCTTTTAGATATTTTTAATTTCCATAGCTTCATTAAAGCAATACCGCTAGCAGGAGTCGCAGTTTTATCTGTATTTTTATTGCCTGTTTTTAACGAACAAGAAAAACACAAGTTATTAGTGATGCTTAAAATAAGAAATGAAGGATAGAACAGTAGCGCTTATATTACCCGATTGTCCTGGTTTTTTCCCGGAGCTATTTTGCAAACTTGCCGAAGAAATAAAGAAAGAAGGTTTTAACGTGGTATTCATTTCCACTTCGCCTTTTTACGAATTATTTAAAAAGGTAGATCTTTCGAAAGTGGCAAAAGTATATTACCTCGATGAATTCCTTAAGAGAGATATTCCAAAAGAAAAGTACGAACACTTTCCCATAAATAATTGGAGCCATTATGCTAGCTTCTCACGACAAAGCTATTTTTTTGGACACCCTTTGAACTCACACGATGCTTTAAAGAAAACAAAATTGTTTTATCAAACTATTTACGACGAGCACAACATTGTACTTCAAATCTCTGAAGGCGTTTCCAACTCATTTATTTATTTAGCTCATGAGCAAGGTGCAAAAAACAATATCCCATACTTTGGATTAATGGGCGCACGCATTCCTTATCACTTTAATGTACACGTGGATGTAACCGGAAATGAAGTATTAATAAATCAGGAGGCGCCGTCTGAATATATTCCAACAAATGAAGTGCCTGACTACATGAAGAATTCACAATTTGGCGGATTGTTTGATAAAGAATATTCGTTCTTCTCTTTCTCTTTTATAAAGGAGCTCATGCATTTCCTTTTTATTAAACACTCAGTTTCTTTAGAAACAGGGAATACAAAACGCTACATTTTAAAGGCATATAAAATATCATTCAGGCGGATCATTGCTGATTTTTATTATAATAAGGTATTAAAGTTGTTTGCGCCTAACGTGGAGTTCAAAAAAGATAAAATTTATGTGGTTTATCCTCTACATTTTTATCCGGAAGCATCAACAAGTATATTTGCTAAATACTATGATGGCAATGAGTTTAATTTAATAAAGAACATTGCTTTTTCTTTACCAGAGAATGCTGTATTGGTGGTTAAAGAACATAAATCGAATGTAGGAAATAATAGTAAGACCTTTTATAGGAATATAATGCAATTGCCAAGCACTATTTTATTAACGCCGTATTATAATCTAAAAGAAAATCTGCCAAACTTTGATGCGGTTGTAACTTTATCAAGCACTGTTGGCTTTGAAGCTTTAACTATGGATGTGCCAACGTATCCTTTAGGCGAGATATTTTATCAGAATTATCCCGGATCGATCAAGATCAATTCGTATGCTGAGCTTGATGAGAAGCTTTCAAAAATTGAAAAGAAAGAACTCGCAGCCAAAAAAAACCAAACGTTCAATTTATATTCTAAAATGTGTTTCCCTGGAAGCTTTAATTATATGGATAAAACTTGTACCAATGAGCAAAACCTTAAATTACTTTTAATACCGATATTCGATTTTTTAAAGTCCGGAACAATGAAAACACATCATAATAATTCCCGATGAGCAAAGTAGAGATCAATAAGGACTTTTATAACAAACTCTACAAAAAAAGAAATCCGCTTACAAGCCTTCTATATTCAAGGATCAGTTTCGATCAGCAATCAAAATCGAAACTCAACATCAAATTTCTTAAAGAGCATTTAAAAGGTAAATTCTTTGAACCTTTATCGGTTTTAGACTATGGCTTTGGTCATGGTTCATTATTACTTAAATACAGAAAGCAGCATAAGCTTTACGGATGTGATATCTCGGAAGAAGCCGTATTTAATTTTCCTTCGGTGGCAAAGCTCGCCGGCCTTGAAGTACAAACCGGTACGGTTGAGGAATTTAAAACCAAATTTGAAACTGTAAAATTTGATGTTATTACACTATCTCATATCATCGAACATGTAGAAGATGATCTAGCACTTTTGATATCACTGGTAGAGAAATTGAAACCTAACGGTGTAATTCTTATAAATATTCCAATTAACGAAGTTTGGGAAGACCCCAAGCACGTTCGCAAGTACGATCTAGCGTACACTAATTCTCTTTTGGAGAAGTGCGGTTTAAAACAAGAAGCGCATTTGGAAACAGACAAGTTAACGTCGTATTTTTTAATAGAAGAAATGGTAAAGAAAGCGGGAGCTATCAAAAAGATCTATATAAAAAGTCTTCGTTTGTTTTTTGCCATAATGCCTTTTGGAGTGACACGCTTTTTTGAAACACTATTTTTAAAGAACCACAAGAATCAGCAATTATTAGTGCTGGCTGCAAAAAAATGATCCGCGTAGCTTTTGTTGGACAAACACCTCCGCCTTTTGGTGGCCAGGCTATCATGATAGAAAAAGCCCTGAAAGGCAATTACACCAAGGTGAAACTATTTCACATTCGTATGGCATTTTCAAAAGAGATGGACGAGATTGGTAAAGCGAATATGTTTAAGGTATTTCATTTATTCAGCGTTATTGCTCGAATTTATTATACCCGAATATTCAAACGCGCAACAACATTGTATTATCCACCGGCGGGGCCCGATAAAGTTCCTGTGATCCGTGATATCATAATTTTACTTTCAACACGTTGGCTTTTTAAAAAGGTCATCTTTCATTTTCACGCGGGCGGGGTTTCTGAAATGAAGATCAACTCTTTGTTTTTTAGAACCCTATATAAAGCAGCCTATTATAACGCCGACTGCTCTATCATACTTTCTTCATTAAATCCGCAAGATGGCACAAATCTCAAAGCAAAAAAGCAAGTAGTAATGCCCTATGGAATTGAAGATAATTTTGAAGGGAATTTTACAAAAACCAAACACTCGGGGCCGGTTAAATTATTATTTGTGGCAATTATAAAAGAATCGAAAGGAATTCTAGTTCTGTTAGAAAGCTGCAAGTTACTGAAAGAAAAAGGGAAAGATTTTCGTTTGCAAGTGATGGGAAAATTTGAATCGAAAGAGTTTGAGAAAAAAGTGAAAGAGCAAATTGCAGAGTGGAATATTGGCGATAGAGTGGAGTTTTTAGGAGTTCTTTCGGGGCAAAAAAAATTTGAAGCGTATAATAATGCCGATGTTTTTTGTTTCCCAACATTTTTTGAATCAGAAACATTTGGAGTTGTGTTGTTAGAAGCCATGCAATTCTCGCTACCAATTGTTGCAACGCGTTGGCGCGGCATTCCTTCTATTATCACCGAAGGAGAGAACGGCTTTTTAGTTGAACCAAAAGACGCGCATGCCTTAGCTGATAAACTCGACAAGCTTATTACAAATGAAGATCTGCGGTTGAGTATCGGACAAAAAGGACGTCATCTATTTTTAAGTAAATTCAAACTTAATGTTTTTCATGAGCAAATGGAACAACTGTTTGTTTCTTATTCGTAATGGAAGAAAGTCAAAAAAACATAAATAATTATGCGCAAGCTTATTTTGAAGTATTCATCATAAGCATGCTCATTGTTTGGCTTCCTTCAAAGCTTTTGGCATATACCGCGCCATTTATTGGAATTATTTGGTTCATTATCCGTTCGCGCTCAGGTAAAAGTTTACTGCGTTTTGTATTTGGTCTATTTTTTTATTTAGCTATTATTGGCCTGTATAAATTACTCTATTATTTTTATAAGGAAGAGTTTGTAATTCAAAACGCTTTTTTATCACTATTTACATATGGTTCATTCTTTTTCTTTTTGGTTCTTCCTCCCAATGGAGGATTGCAGAACCTCGACTATAGAAAATATGCTAAAGTGATCGCCTGGTTTATATTGATAGAAGCGTCGCTGGGAATTTTTCAGGTTTTAGTATATGTCTTGATCAATAGCGGTAATTTTGATTCTGGCACCGGTGATGTGGTACAAGGAACGTTAAATCCAATGTCATTTATAGATCCGGGAGGGAGCTTCAATAATCAGATCTATTGTGCCAACTTATTAGTGCTCTTGCTTTTTTATGCGCCTTTTGTGATCTCTCAAAAAAAAGGAATACTAGTAAGTTGTATTGGATTATTGGCCGTGATATTTGCTTCGGTAATGCATTTATTCATAGTATTTATTGTGGCAGTTGTTTTGATAACACTCTACATGAGCCGTTCGTTCATTAAGTTCAACACCAATAAGCTGATCATAGCAGTTTTTTTAGTGATTGCCATCGTAGTAACAATTTCGTTTCAACCAAGAAACGTTGCATTGATAGGACATTACTTCAATAATATTCAAACCGACGAATCGCCTAAAACTGTAGCAACAAAAAAAACACTCCTTGAATTGCCAGATGAATATCCTTGGGTCTATTTTACTGGTCTAGGTCCAGGACAGTATGCAAGCAGAGCAGGATTAATAGGAACCGGGCACTACTTCGGAGAATTTAAAAATCCAAAACAGTTACCGTTTATAGATCCAAAAAATTCACCTGCTTTACACACGTATATTTTTAAAGATTGGGAAAGCGTGGCAACAAACCCCGCTAAATATGGAAACTCAACTATGTCGCGCCCGTTTTACTCAACGTTATCTATCCTAACCGAATTTGGTTACCTTATGTTCTTTTGTATTTTGTTTATGATGTATGTTTTTGTAAGAAGAATCAAGAAAATGTATATTCAAGAAATTAAAGAAAGAAATTTTTTGAGATCTTTATATGGCCTTTCGTGCGGCGCTTTAGTAGTATTTTATTTTTTCATTTCCTTTTTCGAAAATTATATGGAGGTTACCCAGGCCATTTTCCCGGGCCTACTGCTCCTTTATTATTTCTATTCCTTCCTGAAGAATAGTTCTTCTTCCAATCTAGCTTAGTTGTTCTTTCTAAGCGGTTCATCAATTCATCCAATTTAAATTCAACAAGTCAAGTTCCCCGGATTTTTTTATCTTTGAACTTTAATAGTATATGAAAATACTGGTTACGGGCGGTTCGGGTTTTATAGGAACTAATTTGATGGAGAAACTCATTCAAAATGGAAGTTATACCGTTTTGAATTTAGATAATGCCAAACCACATCTGGAAGCGCATTTAAAGTTTTGGAAGCAATGTGATCTGATGGACGCCTCACAAGTAAAAACCATCTTTGATGCATTTCAACCTGAGGCAGTTATTCATATGGCCGCGCGCACTGATACCGATCCTCATCGAACACTAGAAGATTATAAGATCAACACAGAAGGCTCGAAAATTATTTTAGATGCTATTCAAGCAACCAAAAGTGTGCAAAGGATCATTATGACCTCAACGCAATTTGTAAATCAATACCATGGTGTTCCAAAGCACGATGAGGATTTTGCTCCGCACACTGTTTACGGAGAGAGCAAAGTAATCATGGAGCAAATGATCCGTAAGGCAGATCTAAAATGTACGTGGACCATTATTCGCCCAACTAATATTTGGGGCCCATGGCATATCCGCTATCCATTTGAATTTTGGAAAGTTCTTAGCAAAGGCTTGTATTTTCACCCCGGAAAACAACCTGTTGTGCGTTCGTACGGGTATGTAGGTAATGTAGTACATCAAACCATTTCAATTTTAGAAAGCGCAAAGGAAAAAGTAGATAAGCAAGTGTTTTATGTAGGGGATGAACCTATAGATATTTATCATTGGGTAAATGGTTTTTCAAAAAAGCAAATTGGGAAGAGTGTAAGAGTCTTGCCTCGGTCTTTCGTAAAGGTATTGGCCATAACAGGTGATATGCTTTCCTTAGTAAAGATCCGTTTTCCATTAACATCATCGCGATACAAAAGCATGACCAATAGTAATTCAGCTCCAATGGAAAAAACACTAAAAGCATTTGGTGCTCCTTACACATTAGAAAAAGGAATTGAAGAAACTGTAGAGTGGCTTAAGAAATATCATCCCGATCTTGTAAAGATCAAGTGATCGAAAGAAAGAACATATTAAGTTTGAGTATTAGCGTTTTGACCTACAAGGAAGCGCTTGATTCATTTATTGATCTTGGTAAAAAAAGAGCGAATGCCTATGCTTGTTTTGCCAACGTGCATATGCTTATGGAAGCGCACAAGGATAAGACGTTCGCAGATCAAGTTAATAAGGCCTCCTTTGTGCTAGCCGATGGAATGCCAATTGTAAAAGCACTTGATTCTTTTTATCACATTAAGCAAGATCGCATTGCAGGAATGGATATTTTTCCGGATGTACTAAAGCTAGCGGCCGAACATAAGCTTAAGGTTTTTTTTTATGGAACAACCCCCGATCTTTTAGAAAAAATTGTTTTAAAAGCCAACAAAGAAATTCCTTCACTTGAGATAGCAGGAGCTTTAGCACCTCCTTTTAGCAGTTCAATAGATGATGAGAAATATATTTCGGAAATACAGAATTCAGGAGCAAACATGGTATTTGTGGCATTGGGTTGCCCAAAGCAAGAGAAATGGATGGCAAAACACACACACAACATCAACGCCATTTTATTAGGTGTTGGAGGCGCATTTCCAATTTATGCTGGAACAACTAAGCGCGCCCCCGAATGGATGCGTAAACTTAGTTTAGAATGGCTGTACCGATTGATGCAAGAACCCGGCAGATTATTTAAAAGATATTTTGTGACCAATACGCGTTTTATATATCTTATAACTAAACAAAAATTAACAGGGAGCGCTTAAAATTAATTTTGAATTCAAACTTCACATATGCGTTACGCACTATTTATCTCTGGATATTGATCGGGGTAGTGGTCACCATGACATTTAATATTGAAAATGTGAACGTGAACGGGATCTTTATTGGGTTCTTATCAGTGGTAACCATTATACATGCGCTTATTTCGAAACAAAAGCCAACGCTAACTTCCACACCTGTTGTTATTTTGTTGATGGCGTTTTATATTTTACACGCTGCGGGAATTCTGTATTCACAAAACCAAAAGGAAGCTTGGTTTGTGTTAGAAAAGAAATTGAGCCTTATTTTGTTACCCGTACTTTTTATGTTTGGTCCGCGCTTAAATGGTAAGGAAACTAAAGCCGTATTACTAAGCTTTGTTGCCAGTTGTATTCTTGTATGTATTCTTTGTTTAGCTATAGCAGCATCAAAATTTGTTCAAACAAAAGACATCACTTTTTTTTATTACCAGTCGTTGAGCATCAATATAGGAATGCATGCGGCGTATCTTGCCATGTATTTGTGTTTTGCCATTGCCATTTTGTTGTTCCTTTCTTTTAACGAAAAAGCAACACTGAGGTCAAATCAAAAGGCCTTATATTTTATTTCTATTATAGCTATGAGCCTTGTTATTTTTATGCTTTCGGCAAGAACGCAAATAGTGATCTTAATGATAGAGATAGCGATCTATTTTATTTTTGTGTTTAATTTGAATAAAAGCCCACTTAAATCTATTCTGCTTTCTTCACTTATAATCTGCGCTCTTTTAGGCACTGCTTTATTATTTCCGGGAACACGAGAGCGATTTAAAGAAGCAATAAATTATAATAATGAATACGCACTAAGCAAAAAATGGGGCGAAAAGCAAATGCGGTATTTGATATGGAAATCGGCACTCGAAGCTAGCGGGACAAATTTATTGATAGGAACCGGCACGGGCGACGTTCAAGACGACCTTCAAAAGATCTATATAGAGAAAGAATACATATCACTTACTTATTTTGAGAATACAAAATTTAATGCGCACAATCAATATTTTGAAACACTTATTGGATTGGGCATAATTGGATTGCTTGTCTTTTTATCAGTGATCAGTGTTGCCATAAGAAATGCTTCTAAGGGCAAGAATGCTATTTACTTGATAAGCGTTCTTATTTTTGCCGCCTCGTGTATTACCGAATCTATGCTCGAGCGTCAAAATGGAATTGTTTTCTTTTCTTTTTTTAGTGTATTCTTGCTTGTAAATAAGTATAGCAAAGAGAAGAATTAATTAGCTTTTTTCTCTCTTCTGTAGATCCAGATCAAAGCGAATAGATAGCCAACTAGAAATCCGTAAAACATGCTTAACACGAGGTTGGCTGTTTTTCTTACACCACCGTTAAATCCAACCATCAATTCAAAACTATTATTTAATTGCTGTTGTTCTTTTATCTTTAATTCTGCGTTGATCAACTCAACCGAGCGTTGAGATATTTTTACAGGATCAATTGGTTCATCAATAAGTACGCCATTACCTTGGTTTTTGTGCTTTATACTTTGGTTAACAATATTTTTTAATGTGTCTATGGCCAAGATCTCGTTCTTGATCTTTTGTTCATATTCTTCCAAGTAAGCTTTTTTAAGCATCTTGCGCTTCACACCATAATCATTCGACTCTAAGTAATTCATTAATTTTTGTTGAAGTGTATCAAAAACACCAGGAGTATAAACTTCAACTGAGATCTTGAAAGGAATAATAACTAAGGCGGAATCATTATACAATTTGGTGGTGCGTGGGTTTATCGGCTGATAGAAAATGCCTTTTATTTCATTCGCCATTTCAGAACTGATATTAAGCACCTTTGACGTTTGATCGGGCACGCCATTAAGTTTGGTAAGATTATTTACCAACTCAAAACATTGGTCGTTATCAAAACGCGTGTGCGCTATAGTAAGATCAGAGATGTAAACTGGTTTCTTGAACGAGAACACTAAAAAACCAATTCCTAAACCCGTTGCTACAAAAATAATAACAACAACAATTTTTTTAATAGTGGTATTGATGGTCCAATTGATCAGATCCGAAACCCCATTTTTAATGCTCGATAAAATGTATAATAGATCTATATCACCCTTTGGACTTTCCATTTGCGTTTAGTTTGATTTCAAATTTAGTGATTATACACGGCTATGCAACAAATTAATAGGGAGTAATTCACACAAGTCTTTTAATAAGCCTTTTCGTCCTTTTTAAACATCATGAACACTGTAGCCCAAACCACTTTTAGGTCTAAGTAAAAACTCCAATTATCAATGTAAAAACGGTCCATCCGAACGCGCATTTTCATTAAATATAGATCATGCTGTGTTTCGCCCCTATAACCCATTACCTGCGAAAGACCGGTAATGCCTGGTTTTACCAAATGCCTAACCATGTATTTGTCTACTTTTTGTGAGTACTCTTCGGTAAGTTTTAGAGGATGTGGGCGTGGACCAACAATTGACATATTTCCGATCAATACATTAAAAAACTGAGGCAACTCATCCAAACTGGTTTTGCGTATAAACGCGCCAATTTTTGTAACACGCGAATCGTTCTTTGTAGCTTGTTTGAACTCTGCGTTTTTTTCGGCGCGCATACTTCTAAACTTAAAACATTTAAAAGATTTATTTCGAATTCCTGAACGTTCTTGAACAAAAAATATAGGCCCTTTTGAACTTAATTTTATTAAGATGGCAATGATTGGCATGAGCCAGGAAAGAACAAACACAATTACAATAAGAGAAAATAAAATATCAAAACCGCGTTTTAAAAATTGATTGGTTGCTTCATCGAAGGGATTTTTTCGAAGTGCCAACAAAGGCATGTGTTCAATAAACGTGGTAACGAGATTTCTCCCTAAGAAACCGGCCGAATCGGGAATAACCTTAAGAGAAATAAAATTGTTCTCGCAGTATTCTAAAATATTATTAATATCATCTTTATTCAATTTATCCGCCGAGCAAATGATCTCACTGATCTTATTGTTTTGGCAATACGGAATAACATCACTTAAAGATCCAAGTACATTTACTTTTTCATTTGTTTTGTCGGTAAAAAAACCTAAAATATGGATACCGTATTCGGGATGTGCTTCAACAAACTCTTTAAAGTGAATACTTGCAACACTAACTCCGGCAATGATAACAGGCTGACGATTTTTACTGATCTTTAAGGTGCGCTTAATTAAGATAAATACAACGATGCGCCAAATAAGCAAGAACACATAAAGCCATAAAGAAAAAGTGATGATCTGCTGATGCGATATTTGTGTTTTGTGTATTAATTGTAGATAAACGAATAGAAACAAGAAGTAAAGCAAAAAGTGCTTACTAAGGTTTAGGGCGTTGATCAATAAACCCGGTAAACGATTGATGTAGTAATTTTTGGTAAGCAACGTACTAACCATCCAACAAAAAGTAAGGAAGAAGAAAATGTCGAGAAGCGTTGGCACCAAACCGCTAAGCAAAACCCACATCGTGATGATGATAAGCTCGCCTAATAAATTGAGTGGTAGTAAGTAACGATGTAACGACATTAATTTTGTATAGAAAATAAATGTACAACAATTCGCCTAAATAGCAAATCCCGCCTATCAGCTTTTAAGGATTATTATGAAGCTAGCTCAAAAATTACAGTAGGTCTTTCTCATCGGGTTTTGAGTTTATTGTTCTTATCTTTGTTAAGCATATCTGATATGGATCGTAAACAATTCATAAAATTATTTTCACTAATACCCTTTGCAGGCATGAATATGAAATTATCTGAACTCAACGAATTTTCGCAGCAATTGCCCGCAACCGAAAAAATGCCGGTACTCTTCTTAGGGCACGGGAGCCCTATGAATGCCATTGAAGAAAATGAATATGTAACCGGATTCAGAACTATGGCTAAAGCACTACCAAAAGCAAAAGCTGTTATTTGCATATCCGCGCACTGGTACACCAAAGGAACGATGGTAACCGCCATGACTAAACCAAAAACAATTCATGATTTTGGAGGATTTCCAGAGGCCCTATACAACGTACAATATCCGGCGCCCGGTAGTCCCGACCTGGCAAAGCAAACAAAAGAACTTATTAAAAAAGCAAGTGTTGGTTTAGACGAAACCTGGGGCTTGGATCACGGTGCTTGGTCGGTGTTGAAACATGTATATCCAAATGCAGATGTTCCTGTTATCCAATTAAGCATCGACTATACAAAAGATGCGCAATGGCATTTTGAATTAGCAAAAGAATTACAAAGCTTACGCGATAAAGGAATTTTAATTGTTGGCAGCGGAAACATTATTCATAATTTGTATGATGCCGCTTTTGATCGCATTAATGAGAATTTTGGATACGATTGGGCCATAGAAGCAAGAGAAAAAACAAACGCATTGTTGCTGAAGGGAGATTTTGATCAACTTATCCATTACGAAAAACTGGGCAAGCCATTACAAAAAGCTGTTCCAACACCCGATCACTATTTGCCACTTATTTATACCCTTGGATTAAAAAATGAAAAGGACAAATTGGAGCTGTTTAACGACAAGCTTTTGGCGGGGTCGTTATCTATGACATCGGTAAAGATTGGTTAGGTTCCAAACCCATCACGGAACCCATTTTTAACATAATTCTCAGCAACTTAATGTCGAGAGTATCCGTTAAACAAATGAGCTTCCAATACTAAACGTCATATTGTTTAGGTCCTTTTAGTTTAATTAATTAAATTTAACTGTATGAAAAAACAGATTTTATTTTTAATTGGTCTTTTCTTTTTTACGGGTGTTTCTGCACAAGATGCGGCGTTCATGAATACACATCATTCACTTGTAGCACTTAACCCTTCATTTGCAGGCTCAAACGGTTTTATTAGAAACCAAACCGCGTATAGAAATCAATGGCCTAATTTGAGCGGCGCTCTTGTTACTTATGGCTCTAGTTTTGATGGATACATTAAACCTATTAAAGGAGGTGTTGCTTTAAGTGTGATGAGTGATGATCAAGGACGTGGAACTTTACGGCAAACAAGCGCCGCATTAACTTATGCCCAGTACATTTCTTTTGATAATGGATTGAAGATCATTCCATCTATTCAAGCGAGTTATAATCAGAACACGCTTGATAAAGGCAGATTGAATTTTGGAGACCCACTTAATGTACGAACTAATCAAGTGTGGAATACGGGTTATATCCCGGGCCCTACTTGGAATTCTGGAACTACAACGGCCATGCCAAGATCATCTATCAAATACGCTGATTTTTCGAGCGGACTCTTGGTGTACTATCATGCTACCTATTTTGGTGTATCGTGCGCTCATATAACTGAACCGGATATTTCTTTAATGTCCGATCAAAAATATAGGTTGCCCATTAGAACAACCATACATGCTTCCAGTAATTTTATGTTGGGTCAAAATACCATTAGTAATATTTATGGCGCGGCCTCAACTCAAGGGCCATATCAATTATTTAGAATGCGTGTGTTGAACACCTACAAAGATAAATTCATGTATGGATTGGGATTCTGCAACAACTCACAATTTCAATTTATTGCCGGAATTAGGGCTGGCGCATTTACCTTAAATTATTCGTATGACAAAGCCGTTTCAAAATTAAGCGGAAACACCGCCGGCAGCCATGAATTATCTATAAGTATTTCTTTGAAGAAAAAGGGAGAAGAAAGATCAAAATCGCTTGAAAAAAGATAATTATGAAAAAGATTTTATTTTTAATTGCTTTAGCATTTAATTTTGTTGCTTTAAGAGGGCAAGATATTTATTATTCTAACTACCAACAATCTTTAATTGCATTGAATCCTTCTTTCGCCGGATCGAACGGTGGGTTTAGAAATCAAACTAATTTTAGAGCTAAAAGTGGATATTTTTCTACATACGCCTCCTGTGATATGTTTGTGAAAAAACTAAATGCAGGATTTGCTCTAACCTATAATCATGATGATTCGGGAAGAGGATTATACAAGAACGATGTATTTAATTTTTCTTACGCTCAGCATTTATACGTATTTGATAAACAAATAAAATTGATCCCTTCGTTGCAAGTTGGAGGATTTGTTAGACACACGGATAGATCAAAACTCTCTTTCCCGGAAGGAGACATGGCAAACATTTATTTAAGGACTGAGTATCCTTGGGTTTGGTCTAATATAACCCCCGTTTCTCAAAAAGCCAATTTTGACGCAAGCGCAGGATTAATGATCCAACATAAGAATTTTATTTTCGGATCTTCAGTTTGTCATTTTACTCAGCCGGATGAAGGATTGTATGGAGTACAAAAATTGCCCTTTCTATTGAATATTCACTCTTCTTATAATTGGATCATTAAAGAGAAATTTTTGATCAATCTCTCTGGTCGTTTTATGCACCAACAATATTTCGACGGAGCGCAATTCATGTCAAAGGCGGTGTTGTTCAAACATTATATGATAGGGGTTGGATACGAAACGTATAATGGAATAGTTTATAATGTGGGCTACAAACATAATTCGTTTAATGTGAGCATCACAGGAACATATCATTTCGATACTCAAAGAGCCACGGCGGAGATAGGGGTTTCTTATACCCTAAGAAACAAAGATCAACGAAAGCAATTGAACAGTATTGAAAATTGGTAATTATTTCTTCAACCAATCACCCAAACTTACTTTATACAATCTGCTTTGCCCATTTGCATAAACGTTTATAGCGTCGAGCAATTCTTCTGTACTTAAATTCTTTTCAAATTCGGCACTGGTATTATTACGTTTACTTGTAAAGTAAAGTGTTTTGGTGTTTTCATCCACAAAAGGGCAATAGTCCATGAATTTTGAATTGAAAGTTTCGCTCATGTTTTTTGCTTGCGACCAAGTGCCATCTTTTTTATGATACGAAATGTAAAGATCTCCGCTGCCCAAACCATCGGGCTTATTGTATCCGGTAAAAATAATATAGTCCTCATCGGGACCAACAAAGGCATTAAATTCGTAGCCTTCTGTATTTATAGAATCGGAAACTGAAACGGGGGAGCCATATTTCCCATCTTTAAAAACGCAAACAAAAATATCGTCTTTCCCTTTCGAGCGTTTTCCATCATTAGTAAAATACAAATTACCATTTTTTGCAATGCTTGGATAAAATTCGTTTTCGGAAGAATTTATGGGAGCACCACAATTTTTTGGTTCACTCCAAAAACCCGCAGGATTACGCTCACAATACCAAATATCAAAATCTTTGGTTTGAGTTCCGGTTTTACTTAAGGGACGATTAGAAACAAAATACAATCGTGTATTATCAGAAGACAAGAATGGTTCCAGATCGTTGAATTTACCTGAGAAACTCAATACTTCAGGCTCGCTCCATTTGTTCTTTTTCTTTCTACTCCAAACAATGGCCGAAATTTCGGAGCCCGCACTTTGAACGCTAAAATAAATTTCAGTCCCCCATTTGTTCATGGCAAAATCACGAACGTTAGCAAATTTGAAAAGATTTAACTCTTCGGGGTTGGCATTCTTGCCACTTTTGTCATTGGTAAAATTTACTTGCGCATTGTAATTGGACAGCGCAACAAGAAACCAAAAACTAAAAAGAAGCAACCTCATTATAAATTATCAATAAAATAGTTACAGATCTTTTCCATTAAATGCGCACGATCTTTTCCAAGTACGTTATGCTCATGTCCCGGGTAAACAAAATAATCTATTTGAACGCCTTTATCCACACATTTTTTAATGTACATCATGCTGTGTTGCCAAACCACTACCGGATCTTGCGCCCCATGGATCATGAGTAATTTACCCTTTAAATTGCCAACATGATTTAATAAATTGTTTTTATCATAACCTTCTTTATTTTCTTGCGGTGTATCCATATAACGTTCGCCGTACATAATTTCATAATGGGTCCAATCAATTACTGGGCCGCCCGCTACACCAACTTTATATATGCCCGGATTTCGCGTCATAAGCGAAGTGGTCATAAAACCACCGTAACTCCATCCGTGTACACCAATTCTATTTGCATCTACGTAAGGCAGAGATTTTAAATAATCAACCCCCTTTAATTGATCTTCCATTTCAACTTTTCCTAATTGACGATGTATGGCTTGTTCAAAAACTTTTCCACGATAAGAAGTTCCGCGCCCATCTACAGTATAAACTATAAATCCTTTTTGCGCCATATATTGATACCATAATTCTCCACCTGCCATCCAAGTATTGGTAACCATTTGCGAATGCGGGCCATTATATAAATACACTAATACCGGATATTTTTTGGTGCTGTCGAAATTTATGGGTTTAAACATTCTGCAATATAGATCTGTACCTTCGCTATTTTTAATGGTAAATAAACTCCATTGACCGGTCTTGTAATCCTTAATAGGATTTTCTGCTTTAAAGATGCTCACTGATTTTCCTTTGGTACTTACAACATTATATTCGCGTGGAATATAAACGCTCGAAAAATTATCTATAAAATAATTTCCGTCCGCATCTAACATGCAAACATGAGTTCCTGCGCCGTTGGTGAGTTTTTTTATTTCGGCCGTTTTTAAATTAACGCTATAAAAATCTTGATTAACCGCACTTGTGCTATTTGCATGAAAGAAAAACCGTTCGCCTTTTGCATCAAAACCGTTCGCTGATTTAACTTCCCAAGGGCCACTAGTAATTTGACGTACTAGCTTTCCTGAAATATCATATAAGTATAAATGGGTGAAGCCATCTCTACGGCTATGCCAAATAAATTGTTTTGGATCATTCGGAACAAATATCATTTCATGCAAAGGCTCTACATATTTTTCATCCTTCTCTTCAAATAAAGTGCGTATAAAATCTCCGCTAGACGCGCTGTATTCATTCAACTGCATAAAATTTTGTTCGCGATTAAGCTCGGCTATGTAAATAAATTTTTCATCGGGGCTCCAGGAAATATTAGTAAGGTAATGATCTTTGGGCCCTTTTGTTTTTAGATAAACCACGCTTTGTGAGGCAATGTTATAAACTCCAAGTGTTACATAATGACTTTTTGATCCAGCCATGGGATATTTGATATCTTCATTTTTTGCAGGATAGGGTTTCCAATCAATAATAGGATAGCTAAACACATCCGACTGATCCATTCTGTAAAAAGCAAGCATATTTCCTTTGGGGCTCCAAAAAGTTGCTTTCGAAATTCCAAATTCGTTTTGATGAACATTTTTGCCACCATAGGTTAAATTAATAGTGCCATCAATAGATATTTGACGAATATCTCCATTTACATTTACATATAAATTATGATCTTTTGTAAAAGCCACATATTTTGTTGCTTTATGTTCATCGGCATTTTCTTCTTTTAAAGATGGGTTGATAGATGTTGAAGAAATAGCTTTTGTTTTAAGATCAAACGTTACCATATCTTTTCCTTGATAGAACCAACAGGTATTTCCATCTTTAAATTGTAAACCCGGAAAAGCTTTTAATGTGTCGCGTTTCGTGTTTTTTAATGACGCGTTGAGGTCGCTTAATTTGAACCAATCACTTGTTTTACCCTTTACATTATCACCTTTGATCACTTTTCCATTATCAACGTAAAAAAAAGAGTTGGTGCCCGGAACAAAAAGAATGTTTGGTAGTCTCTTTGGTGCCAGATCTGTTCGGCCTTTTAATACGGCATCTTGAATAGTTAAAAGTTTATCTTGCGCGTTTACGCTAAGATTTAATATTAATGCAACTGCTAGAATTTTACGCATACAATGTTTAATTTTAAAACATTAAATATAGAGTTAAAATACTTATTCTTGGCGCCGTTGGTGTAATTTTTACAGTGCATTTCTTGTTTGTGATCTGGGGAGCCTATCCGTTTAATCGCGAGCCTAAACGGAAAATGGATTTTTATGCAATGAATTATTGCAGTCCGTATTTTTATCAAGACTGGCGAATGTTTGCACCTGGAGCAAGGCACAACTACACTATTTATGCTGTGTATGAAGTGAACGGACAGAAAAAGTATTCATTTCCAATTCACGAAGTACTTGAGCATCGTACAATTTTTAGCGGGAGAGAGTTCCTACTTATTTCTTTTACCGACGCTAGCATTTTTGTTCACCATAAAGCGATCAATATAAAGGGAGATCTTTTTAAATTTGATCATGACAAACTCTATCAAATATTTGAACACATCAACATTCAGTATTTACGGAAAAAGCATAGCGCAAAGATAGAGAATTTGAAACTCATGTTAGTTGCTACTGATATTCAAACTAACAAACAAACGTTTATAGTGAATGAATAGCGTGATCGCATATTTTTTTGATGGTTACCGAAAGCAAAAGAATGCTCATTTGTTTAAAAATTTGCTATATGGATTTTTAATTATTAAATGTTGTTTATGGTTATTGAATTTCGATATCCTTTTTGGAGAGCATGCTGTTTCTCTAACTTTTAATGAGTCGATCAGATTCTTTAAAAGTTTA
>Ga0075163_10003059_pt1 | contig 22551 bp, 6 predicted proteins | sample JI1023141ADNA_FD_71478 | JGI IMG/M metagenome (GOLD analysis project Ga0075163, IMG submission 71478) | Wastewater effluent complex algal communities from Wisconsin, to seasonally profile nutrient transformation and Carbon sequestration -... | ecosystem: Engineered > WWTP > Effluent > Algae... | reverse complement strand
CCAGGCGATCACTTCACCTGTTCCACCCCCTCCACCAGTGAGGGTAATTGTTACACTGCTTCCACTGCAAATAGTTGTTTCCGATGCACTTGCAGAAACCGGGTTGGCCGATTTTTGATTCACTACTATTGTGATACCTGCTGCCGGTCCGGCAACATTGGATGCACATGGCGCCGTTCCACCTTCGGCACGCAGGTAGTAGGTAGTTGTAACAGTTGGGCTAACGGTTAAACTGGCTGTGGCACCAGTGCCTGTACCCACCAGGGTTGTATATGTATTATTGGAATACCATTTCCAACTGGCGCCTGTTCCAAGGCTTCCACCCGTTTGAGTGAGGGTGGCACTGTTTCCATTGCATATTGGATTGGCTGAAGCATTTAATGAAACGGGAGCAATACTTGGCTGGTTAACGGTTACGGTTACCCCGGCACCTGGTCCATTGATATTTCCGGTACAAGGAGCTGCTGTACCCTCTATCCTCAGGTAATAAGTAGTTGTAACAATTGGACTCACCGATAAGCTGGCATTTGCACCGGTTCCGGTTCCTACTAACGTTGTATAAGTATTATTGGAATACCATTTCCAGGAAGCTCCGGTTCCCAGGCTTCCACCAGTTTGGGTAAGCGTTGTACTGTTACCGTTACAAATAGTTGACGGTGAAGCAACCAATCCCGTTGGAGCAACAGAAGGTTGTTGCACAGTTACCGTAATGCCAGCCGCAGGGCCGGATACATTAGAAGTACAGGGTGATGAGGTTCCTTCTGCCCTAAGATAATAAGTAGTCGTTACAATCGGGCTTACAGATAAGCTCGCTGAAGCACCGGTACCATTTGCTACAAACACGTTATATGCTGCATCACTGTACCATCTCCATGTTGCACCGGTTCCCAGGCTTCCGCCGGTTTGTGTTAAAGTTGTACTGTTTCCCCTGCAAATCGGATTTACTGAAGCATTCAGGGTAGTCGGAGCAACAGAAGGTTGTCTAACGGTAACGGTTACCCCCGATCCCGGGCCGTTAACATTTGCCGTACAAGGTGAAGATGTACCTTCTATGCGTAAATAATAAGTTGTTGTGATGGCTGGTGTAAGGGTAAGGCTGGCATTGGCACCCGTTCCGGTTCCTACCAGTGTAGTGTAAGTATTATTGGAATACCATTTCCAACTGGCGCCTGTTCCAAGACTACCACCCAATTGGGTAAGCGTTACACTCTGGCCGTTACATATTGTATTTGGAGTTGCCACGAGAGAAGTTGGTGCCACTGAAGGCTGGTTAACGGTAACGTTTACCAGCGTGCGGGTTGTGCTTACACAACCTGCCGCACTGATGGCTTCAGCGTAATAAGCATTGCTTCCAACTGAAACAGGGATAACCGAAAAATTAGCGGCATTCACTGAAGTTCCAATATTGGTACCAGCTGTAGCTACAGTATACCACCTGATCGACGCGGCTTGCGGCGCATTGAAAATTGTAAAGGTAACGGTACCATTTCCACCGGTTCCATTAGTGGTGCGCATACGTAAAGCAAATGTCTGGTTGGCAGGTACCGCTATAGAAGCCGTTCCATTCTGGGTATTTCCGCCTGCTGTATTAAAACCTGGCAGATTCACTGCCGCTCCCCCATTCACCGAGTATTGAGGGATATCCCTGCTGGCCGCATCAGTTGTAGTATAGCTCCAGTTAAAAATATAATTGCCAGCCAATGGTCCGTTGGTTATGGTGAAATCGGTATTGCCGGCTGTGCCATTGTTACCCGACGTGATTGAAATTAAATTAGGAGCACCCGAGGTATTCACACTTCCGCCAGTGAGAGCAGGATTATTGGAAATTACCCAGTTTGCAGGGGCATATGCACCGGTAAAATCGGATTGAGTACCATTTATCGTGGTGCCGTTTAAGTTAGTTGAATTTCCCAGGCATATCGTGGCAGGGGTCGCGGTAACAGGTGAAGGTGCTGACGGTGGAGCTGAAATTGTAATATTCCGGCTTGAGTTAATAACGCAACCATAAAAATCGATGACGCTTAACGAATAGGTTCCACTGTTCGCAACCGTTGCATTCGGAATTACCGGGTTTTGCACATTTGATGTAAAACCGCCGGGACCAGTCCAGGTAAATGTATATGGACTTGAACCTCCCTGCAGGTTTGCTGACAACTGCAGATTACTGCCTTCACAAACAACGGTTCCGCCACCCAAAACAGATGGGATCGCCGAAAATACTGCAGGAGATAATGTACTGATGGAAATATCATCCAATGCAAAATCGTTCCCGCCCAAGGCTCCCTGCAAATCAAGAATGGAACAGGTCGCAGATGTTAAAGCGCCAGAATTCCAGGTGCCATAAAACCTTTGCCAGTTTGTATTGCTCGCATTGTTATTCACCCCTGCGATCAAAACTGCGCTTACCCCTATCGGTGAGCCATTCACACTAAATTGTAATTGTGCGAATGGTGCAGCATTATTCATACTCAATGCCCATGCGGAAAAATAATAAGTAGTGTTAGGCAGAACGGCAACGGTTTGTTGCCAAACGGTTGGTCCTACGATACCATTCACGATCATCATTCTGCCCGAAGCTGTAGTATGATCGGTTCCCCAGAAATTATTGTGGTTAAAATTCGGACTATTATTAACAGCATACTTGCCTTCTGGTGCAAAAAGTCCATTTGCCGAAGGGTCATAAGTATATCCCGATGTGAAACCAACATTCCCGGCTTCAAAATTACCATTTACGGCGAGTTCAGTTGCGATAGAAATACTGTTTGTCGCTTTACAACCATTTGTATTCGTTACTGTCACTGTGTAACTTCCTGCAATATCCACATCAATCACCTGCGTGGTAGCTCCGGTTGACCATAAATAAGTATATGATCCTGCAGGCAATGGATTGGCGGTGAGCCTTACTTTTCCCGGCACGATACAATAATCGGCGCTAACCGTTACCGTTGGCAATGGGTTGATGGTGATGGTAAATGTTCTTACAGGGCCCGAACAGCCATTAGCCGTTGCCGTTACACTCACGGTGGCGGTTACGGGTGCATTGGCTGCAACATAGGCTGGAATATTGCCATTGCCGCTGGTTCCAAAACCAACATTGGCGGTACTTGTCCAGGCAAATGTTGCCCCGGGCACATTACTGCCAAAATTTATGGCGGAGCCATTTCCATTGTTACAAAAAGAAGCATTGGGTATACTGTTCACTCCTGGAACCGGGTTCACTTTTACATTTACAGTGGTTGTAGACGTACAGGCACCCGCTGTTGCCGTGATCGTAAAATTCGTTGTTTGTTGCACATTGGTTGCGTTAGCAAACGTACCATTGATTGCGGCCCCGCTTCCACTGGCAGCAACACCGGTGAGGTTTACTGTATTATCCCTTGTCCACGTAAACAAGGTTCCAGCTACCGAATTCGGGTTGGCTATATCTATTTGGCCAAAAGCAACTGCCGAACAAAGTGTTTGAGTTAATGGTGTAGCACTCACGGTTGGTTTTGGGTTAACCGTAACCGTTACCGAAGTCACTGACGAACAGGTACCTGCTGTGGCCGTGATCGTAAAAGTAGTTACCTGCTGAATATTGCTCGTATTGGTAAGCGTTCCTGTTATGCTTGCACCGCTGCCGCTGCCCGCGATACCGGTAAGATTAACCGTATTGTCGCGTGTCCAGCTGAATGTTGTACCCGCTACTGTATTTGGATTGGTGATGGTTATGGTACCGATGGCGATAGCTGAACAAACCGTTTGAGTCGCCGGTGTAGCATTAACCGTTGGCTTTGGATTAACGGTCACCGAAACAGTTTGCGTTGTAGTACAGGTTCCATCATCCGCTGTGATGGTGAATATGGTTGTCTGTGCATTATTTGTGCTATTGGTCAGCGTTCCGGAAATGGCATTGCCTGTTCCGCTGGAAGCGATACCTGTTAAGTTTATGGTATTATTTCTTGTCCAGCTAAATGTGGTACCAGGTAAGTTATTCGGGTTAGTGATATCAATCTGCGTTATAGACGATTGAGAACATATACTTTGTGTTGCAGGTAATGCACTGATCAAAGGCGCCGGGATCACTGTAAGATCTGCCGTGCCGGAAGCTGTACAACCATTGGCAGATGTTGCTGATGCAGTATAAATAATATTGCCGTTTGAAGAAGGCTTAACAAATACCGAAGCAAAATTTTGGCCCGCCAGGTATGGAACTGTTGCAGCCGCATTTGTATAAAGATCCGTCACGGGTGTCCAGGTTACAGGATCCTGTACCGGGGCCGTCCAATTGATAACGATTGACCATGAACTGATGGTTCCTGATGTTCCACCGGATGCATCCCTTGCGCTGAATGTCCAGTTGCCATTAGGCACACTATATAATCCCGAAAACAAGATCACATTAGACACCTGACCTGTAGCCCCTACTCCATTAACGGCGTCGGCAGCAAACGTGCCGTTAAAGGGAGCTGTACCGGCACTGAATAAGGTGACCCCATTGCTTGCAGCTGTACTGTTTGTAAAATTATTTCCGGTATTACCCTTACGGTTTACGAGGTTCAATACATTTCCATTCGGTGCTTTTATATTCAGGACCAGGTCACCAACATTATTGTGAAGAATATTAAAGTTAACACTGATGCTGTTGATGGTAGCACCTGCAGGAATACCCGAAGCTGCCAAAATCGAAGTTGCCCCGCCAGCATTGTTATCTGGTATGGCCACATTAACAACACCAGAAGAAAATGAAGCATTTGATGTTATGATCGTATTGCCTCCGCTTGCCGACAAATTAATGATATTCTCCTGGCAAACATTTGCGCTGGCAGGCGTTACCGTTAAAGCTGTTGGCGAAGTATTAACAGTGAATAAAGCTGTACTTACAGAGGATGAACAAGGTCCCGAGGGCCCATCCGGATCATCGCTGGTAAGCGTTAACGTTACTGAACCTGAACTGATGGATGGAGAATAATCCGATACGGGTGAACCGGCATCAGAAAATAAACCACTCGGTGCACTCCAGGTAGAACTGGTAGCTCCCCCACCAATGCTTCCGGATAAAGCAATGGTTGATCCCGAACAAATTGTTTGAGGTCCGCCGGCATTCACCGTAGGCGCTTGATTTATGGTAAGTGTCATGGAAGCATTTACTGCATTACATGGACCTGCAGGATCATTGGTTGTATAGGTTAATATTACCGAACCCGCAGCGATGTCCGCAACTGAAGGCGTATACACTGCTGTAGGCGTATTATTATTGAAACTACCTGTTCCACTGGTTGACCAGGTGGCACTGCCTGCTCCACCTCCGAAAGAACCCGCCATGGTAGCAGTTGCATTTGAACAGATCACATTATCCGGACCAGCCGTAATGGTCGCTGGCGGATCTATACTGATCAAAACGGTACTCACTGCTTCAATACAGGGCCCTACGCCATCCGGATCATCTGTAGTAAGCGTTAACATTATATTACCCGGGCCAATAACCGGTGTATACGTAGACGTTAGTGAAGCAGGATCTGAAAAAGATCCTGAAGCGGCAGACCATGTAGACATGGTAGCCGTTCCCCCTATGTTTCCGGCCAGGGTGACATCCGATCCCACACATATCGTTTGCGGAATCCCTGCATCTGCTGTTGCAGCCGTACTAACGGTAAGAATAGCCGCTGCAGAAGTTATGTTTCCACGGTTATTGGTAAATACTGCTCTAAATTGATGCCCATTAAACCCTGTTAGAGGTTGATTGATTGACAAGGTAGAACTGGTAATTCCCGCCGCAGAAGATGTAGTCATTGAATAAGGAGCTACCATACTAAGCGGGGTAAAGATTCCTCCGCCATCGGTACTTATCTCCCATTGCACAATAGAAACCGGCCTGCTATTAGCCGTTGCCGTGAAACTGGCCACACTGTTGCTGCAAAATGTTTGGTCGGCAGGGTCTGTTGCAATCGTAGGTGCTGAAGCACCTCCCTCGCCAACGCAAAATTCTCCAAAATCTGTTAGCCCGATGCTGGTGATATCAGAAACACCGATGATCCCTACCGCCGGATAATTCCAGGAACCATTGTATTGACCAAGGATGAAATTTGCCGTGTTAGCGCCTGCATCTACATCAGATAAATGATACTGAAAAGTCGCATCATAATTTGTGAAAATCACTGCATTGTTTACCAGCGTCCAATATCGGTTTGCATCCTGGCTCTCATCAATAGAGGAAGTCGCGATGGAAGGATGTTCTGCTCCCAAAGTGAATGCTGTAATAGAACCAGCATTGATGGCCTGGTTGATCGTTAAAGTTACCGGAGCAAAATACAATCCGTCGCCGATCGCAAAAAACTTTACCTGGTCACCCAGGGCCACGCCCATTTGCAGGTTACCAAAGACATATTTTCCATTTGCCGCACCTGTGATACTTGTTGCATTTCCCAATACCAGGGTTTGTGAACCTGTCACTAGTTTTCCCTGGTCAAAATGCAATGCCCCGGTAGATCCATCAACATAAGCATCTACTGCATTCAATTGAACATTATTGTTATTGTTGATGGTAAGGTTATTGAAATGTGTTGCCGTGCTACCGGAAATTTGTTGAATAGCGGAACCATTAAAAGTTACATTTCCCGGGCCCGCAATAAAGCTGTCGTTATTTATCCAATCTCCCTCAATACTTATGCTGGTTGCCGTACCGGCATTGAAGGTTCCCGTATTTAACTGTAATGAACCATCAAGATGCAAGCTGTTGGTAGAACCAGATGCCATTAAAGTCTGCCCTGGCTTGTTAATGGCTACGTTATAGAATTCCTTCGTGGTGGCAGTACCGTTAATATCCTGCGAAGCAGCAGCGTTATTAAATGTCACTGTTGAAATTGCCGGGGCAAAAACTCCTGTATTATTGATCGTCCAGTTTCCGGAAATATTGATCGCAGGCGCATTGGTACAATTATAAGTGCAGGCACTATTGATCAACAGGTTTCCATTGATATTTGTGGTGCCACCGGTTTGATTAACCACACCTGTGCGGGTGCCGTTCCCGATCGTAAATCCATCTGTGGTTACGGTTCCCGAACTGATCGTCATGGTTCCATTCAGGCTTCCGGTACCAACCTGTAGACCACCCGTAATATTTAAATTTCCACCATTCACTAATATTGTTCCACCCGAATTTAACAACGAAGCATTGGCATTAACCGTTTGCCCGTTGGTACTAAATGTTCCGCCATTTACATTAAAAGCCGCCCAGAAATTATCATTCACTGTTACCAGGCCGTTGGCACTTATCGTACCGGCTGTATTCACAAGTGTGAGAATACTAAAACCTGAAGGCAAAGGACCTGTGCGAATGGTTTTGTTGGTTCCCGACATTTGCACATGTGAGCGTACAGTGTACGTGAACAATCCATCGATGATCACATTTCCGCCAATGTTTAACGACCTGCCGGCGACATCCCAGTTTACACTATGGGTTAAGGTACCCCCTACCGGTATAACCAGGTCGTTGCTGATCGTATAATTGGCATTGGTGGCTTGCAGCAGCAGGTTTCCCTGTGTGATGGTAAGGTTGTTGGCTACTGTCATCGCATTACCGGTACTTGTAACCGTGTTGGCAGCAGCTGATTTATTGATGATGAGATTATAAAATGAAGAAGTGGTAGCACCGGTAATTGTTTGAGCAGTACTTCCGTTGCAGTTCACCGTTCCGGTAGATGGGATAAGGTTTCCTCCGGTAATATTACCGCCTACATTGAGAAGCCCTGCTCCGGTAAAACGGATATAATCGTTGGCATCATTCATGGAAATATTTCCGGTAACATTTACCGTTCCGGTTGCAATGCTGATCTCTGATGTCCTGGTACCACTACCCGTAGCCGTTATATTCACCGAAGCACAGGAAAGGGTGCCTGTACCTACTGCAATGATCTTATTATCACCCGCACCAGTACCCGCACCTATTGCAATGGCTCCGGCAACTGAAAGACTATTGGGATTATTAATGGTAAGTGTATTCGCCGTTGTACCCCCGTTCATGGTAAGGGTTTTACACACGGCAGCCGTATTCACTGTAATATTTGCGGTAATACCGTTCGGAATCACTACATCATGGGCAGCTGTTGGCACCTGGTTCAGCGACCAGTTGGTAGCAGTGTTCCAGTTGGCACTGCTGCTACCATCCCATGTATTGGTTTGTGCAGTAAGCGTAAACGATATACTAAACAGCATGATCAGCAATAAGCTTATATGCTTTCCCATTCCTGAAGAATGTAAAAAGTTTATGCCACCCCTTTTTGCCTCAACCGAATCCCCATTTTTCTTTTTGAATTTAATCATGATTGTGGTTGGAGTAAAACAATGTAAATCGCTGTTCATACCTTTCAATTAATGTTGTCAAATGCTGTTACGTAATAATTCAGAAACAGATTCATGTAACTGTAAATTTGGCCTCATGCTTGTAATCAGATCAAAAAGTGATCTGCAGTATCGGACTTGAAAAGGAATAGCGTTTTGAATGATTAGGGTTATCAAAACAGCAGCGTTTCTTAAGAAGTGGATGGACAGGTTACGGAAATTCCTAAAAGATATTGGAGATATTTTTTATTATATAAAGAATTAAAAGGATAAAAAAAGATAATTGAATTGGAGTGGCGTTTTCTAAGATATGGGAGCAGGTTAGCTTTCAGGGATTAATTTCCCTCAAAAACATATGCTGTAAATATACTTTCCAGATTCCAGTTATGCAACTTTTCGAAGCATTAATTATATGATTTTTTAACGATATGATTTTCAATATATTACAACTAATTCCGTGGAAAGATCTGACCATTGTTTTTGCTACAAAAAAAACTGGCACGATATCGTGCCAGTTTCAGTAATGAACTCGTGTGTATGTCAGGGATGTTAGGGCTTATTCAATGACCAGTTTTTGAATGGTCCTGGCACCATTTTGTGCAGTAATGGTAAGTTGATACTGACCACTGCTCACGGCTTTTCCTAATGCGATAACCTTATGCACCAGGGTTCCGCTAACCTGCACCTGGCCATTGTAAACAACCTGGCCCAGTTTGTTGGTAAGTTGAACAGCGTAAGTTCCTTCTTCCTGGTTACGGAAATAAACATGAACTGATTTGTCAACTACCGGGTTAGGGTATACGCTGATATCTTTTCCCGTTTTTACAGCGCTAACTTTAGCAATAGAGCTATATTGGATACGTCCACCGATGCTCAAAGCTTTGATCCTGTAAAAATTATCTCCTGAAATTGGTTTCACATCAACATGAGTATAAGTAGCAGATCCCCCGTTATTGTTTAAGGGCTGAGCTGTATGCAGTTTGGTAAAATTCCTTCCATCTGCACTTCTTTCCACTTCAAATTGCTGCATGCTGATTTCATTATCAACTTTCCAGTTTACACGGATCGATTGATCATCCTGGCGGTTTGCGGTAATTCCGGTGAATGTAACCGGTACTGGTGCCAATGCTTTGAAAACAACATAGAACCTGTCTGCCATGGAAGACGCAACATCAGTTGTAATGGTAAAATTAACATTAGATACCGTTTCCAGGCTCAGCACTGTAGAGGTTCCCGCGAACTTATCAACCAGGAATGCTGTCATACCTGTGGCATGCATATTTTCCGGTTTAAACTGTAAACGATATGTTTGTTTTTTCAAATTATAAAACTGGTAAAAAACTGTATCTGTAGACATCACCGGGCTTTTAGCTTCAAGTGCCAGGTATTTACCCGACCTTCCGATGCCGAAGTTTTCATTTGTATTCGCAATTTTTAGAGCGTCATCTGCATCTACGGTATTGCTATACCCTTCTCCGAAAGCAACAACATTACCATCAGATAATTTAGCTGAATCAGAAGCCGCATTGAAAAGATTCAACCGCAGGTAACTGTTATTACCATTCAAATTGTTCTGGCGGAAAACCATTGCATCATTTGTTACTTTGGCTGCTTCCGTAAAAGTCACTGCACCACCTGCACCAGTCGCATACACGAAGAATGCCTGGCCTGATTGAATGATCGTACTGGCTACATTCGCATCATAGTTTGCAGTACCGCCCGGGATAGGCTTCCATCCATTCACAGCACTGATTGTTTGATATCCGCCGAGTCCGTTGTAATTAGCTGTAAGTAACGGATCCCATACATAAAACTTATCATCAACTGCTGGTGCAGCGGGTTTATTGATCATGGTAAAATCAATCGCAGAAGCATAAGGATTACCAATCGTTTCAAATTTACCTGGCAACACATTGATCACCGGGGGCGCAATTGCAGCCAAAGAACTTGGTGCATAAAGCTTACCTGTTGTGCGTAATGTTGTAGGCTGAGGTAACTGGTTAAATGCAGTAACACCCCTGTCGCCCCTCACAAACACCATGTATCCCTTAGGGTTAGCAATGCTGGTTGAATTGGTGCTGCCTATTCCATCCCAATTATTGGTTGAAGCATTGTATGTTTTTACAGTTGGTCCGGCAGGCGTATACACATCAAAACCAAGCGCAGCAGAAGCAGCTGCATTTCCACCAGCGTTACTGGTGATCTGTGTACCATATCCTGGAACCGGGTTGGCATTTGGTGAAGCCGCACTTTCCTGCCATGCTGCTTTAATAGTTTGTGTGCCATTAACCGGTACCGATAGTAACTGCCATGATTTTGAATGATGTCCAACGGTAGTTCCGGCAGCAATATATCTTTCGATGATAAATCCACCAGTACCATAAGTAAGTGCATCTGTTGTATTGATCGTTGCAACCCTGGCGGTGCTGTTAACATCAGATTTCAGGGTTATGTGGCCAGTTGCCATGTTTACTTTACCTGCTGTGCCCAAAGAAAATTCCTTAAGTACAACCAGGTCATTGTCTACCTGCACATTCACAGGGTTATCGGCAGTTAACTTGTAAAACTGTAATGGAGTACCTGTTGAAATATAATGCTGCAGGCTAGTTCCATTAAGCAATACTGTTCCGTTATTGTGTGCAAACACACTGCTATGATTTGTAAAATCACCTTGAATGCTGAGTGTGCCGGAAGGTGCTGTTTTAACAGAAGAACCAGAAAGGGCAAACCCTTTATAAGGCATTGTATTTGAAATTGTTTGTGGAGTTGTACCAGCCGCTCCGCCAAAATACTCAATGGTAGAACCATCTTCCAATATGATGGATGGATTGGTTGAGTTGTCAATTGCGGTTGTAGTTGATCCTGCAAAACCATCTGCATTTCCAACTTTGAAAATACCACCGTTCTTAACAGTGAAACTTCCACCTGCCTGAATTTGAATACCAACAGCAGGATCGGGATTAGCCACATTAGATCCTGAAACAGCAATATGATAAAATTGTGGTAATCCTAAGCGGACATCTTGTGTGAATAGTGGAGAGTTGTTACTGAATTCCAGGGTAGTTCCTGTTCCCAAAGTATACACACCCAACACATCCGGCCTTGTACCGGTACCTGCCGTTTTATAAGTTGACAAATCTGTCATGGTGAGATTTGTTCCTGCACCACCAACCGTATAAACATCCGCATCTAAAACAGCCGTATTTGAAATGGTAATGGTACCTGTAATAGAAGGCACATCAGCTGTTACCGTTTTATTACCTGTATTGCTGAAAAACAAATCCCTGTAAGCACGTCCACCACGGAATTGCTGGTTACCATTTCCGTATAATTCAATTGATCCGCCAGTGATATTATAAGCAGCAATGGCAAACTCAGGAAGTACGGTATTTAATTTTGCCAGTTTAAGTAATCCTGCCGAAATATTTAAGGCTCCTGTTGTACTGTTAAAAGTACGTGTACCCGCATCAAATGTACCTGCAGACAAAGTAAAAGAAGGTGTTCCTGCACCCTGAACAGCTGCGTCAGATAATAACGTTGTTGTTCCCGCACCTGATTTTCTCAGGTTGTAAAAAATTTCGCCACCGGTGGTATTGATTGACTGAGCAGTAGCTCCGGTAAAATCAACTGAGCTGGTTTGTTCAAGGAAACCGAGCTGGCCGTAGTTTGTCCAGTTTCCACCCAATGAAATAGTATAAGTACTTCCGGTGAAGATGGCCGAACTTTGAATGGTAATGTTTTTCTGTACATTAATATTACCATTGGCATTCTTGTTTCCTGCATTGCTAAGCGTTAAATGACCGTAAAGAGGTGTTGAAACCACTGTTTGGTTTGGCGCTGTTGCGTTATATTCTACCGTACTGGTAGCATTGAAATTATATGTTGTATAGTTCAACGGGAAATTACTTGCTGCTACACCTCCGCTGATCTTACCCAGTTTCATGAATGAACCTGCACTCAGGTTAAGACTACCACCAGCGTTATTCCTGTTGAAAACCTGGCTGCCGATATCCAAAGTAGCGTTCGTATATACGTTTAGGTTACCCTGGTTCCTGAAACCACCTGTTCCTGCACCGGTCATTACAACCGTAGGTGAATTGGTTTCACCTATATCGGTTGACGTTACTCCAAGGAAGATGGTTTGTGTACCAGAATTCTGAGTAAGGGTTTGTGTACCGGTTCCGTTGAAGATAACCTGTGCAGGTTTATTTCCAAAATCGTTACCTACCCCACCCAGCGTTGCATTTGCATTTACATAAAATTTACCCGTATTGTTGGTGGTTGCATAAAAAGGATACACCGTACAGCCATTGCTGACTGTAGTTGTAAGATTACCTCCGTAAACTACTGTACCTCCATTGCCAACGCTGATATATGCACGGGCAGGTACTGCAAAAAATGAAGTTGCATCTGCATTCAGAATTGTATTGTTTAAAACAGTCAATGTTCTTGTACCTGCATCAAGCCTGAAATTTGATCCACCACTTAAGAACAGGAAACCACTAATCTGTATATTCAATGATTTGATTGTAGTATTAGCACTAAGCGATGATACCACTGTACTTCCACCAAAATCAAAAATACTTGAGATGTCTAAATTCATATTTACATCATTACAGCTTCCCGGAACACCGGCTGGTGACCAGTTCTGTGGATTATTAAAATCAGCGTTCGGTCCAGCACCACCAGTACCATCTCCGATCCAGTTCTTGGTTGCTGTTCCTACACTAACGGTAGCAGTAGACGCAGCTGAGCTACATCCATTTGCATCTGAAACTACCAGGCTATAACTGGCAGGAAATGAAGCTGGCGTTGCAACCGGGTTGGCAGCACTAGTTGAACTCAGTCCAGAACCTGTCCAAACATAAGTATAAGACCCTGCCCCACCTGAAGCCGGCGGGAATGCACCCAATATAGTTGAACCTGCTGCACAGATCACCTGGTTTGCACCGGCATTTGCAAGCGGCAAACTATGTATACTAACAACTGCACTTCCACTCATGGTACTGGTACAAGTTGTAACAGTATTTGTAGCTACCACTGTGTATGTACCAGCAGTAGTTTGGTTTCCAAAACTGATTGCAGAACCCGTTCCTGCTACAGGAGCACCAACATTTCCTGCACCCAGTTTCAATTGGTAATTAATACCGCTTGCAGAGCCCGATAAACCAACCGGAACACCAACACCACCTGAGCAATAAGCTCCACCACCTGTTACTGAAAACACAGCTGGTAAAGAATTGACTGTGATGGTTCCGCCCAATGAAGCATTAACACAAGGTCCTGTTGTGGTAACCGTATAACTAAATGGACCTGTAACCGTCGGTGTTCCACTGATGGTAAACACTTTTGTACCACCATTGTAAGAGCCGGTAACACCAGCAGGCAAACCAGAAACGTTTGCGCCGGTACCGCTTCCACCTACCAGGTATGTAATATTGGTAATGGCAGTATTAACACAACGTGATTGTGCATTTGTACCTACTGCAGATGTAAAATTAAGAGTAGCGTTACTTGTAACCGTTATTGTTCCGGTTAAAGATACCGGGCAGGTACCCGTTGCAGTTACCGTAAAATTATATGTACCTGCTGAAGTTGCAGTTCCGCTAATTGTAAAGGTTCCTATACCGTCGTATGAACCGGTAACACCTGTTGGCAAACTACCGGCAGTAATAGAAGCACCTGTGGCTGTTCCACCGATTGAATAAGTAATATCAGTTAAGGTACTTCCTATACAAAACGACTGAACATTAGTACCAGGAGCCGATGATAGCGAAATGGTTGAAGCTTCATCAATTGTAAGACTGCCACTTGCTGACGTATTCGTACAAGGCCCTGTTGTGGTAACCGTATAAGAGAATACACCGGTTTGTGTAGCAGACCCGCTGATTGTATAAACACCCGCTGCATATGATCCGCTAACGCCGGTCGGCAAACCAGTTACGGTGGCGCCGGTAGCACCACCACCTAAAGAATATGTGATGTTTGTGATCGCAGTATTGATACACTTTGTTTGGTTGGCTGTACCGGCAGCAGAACTAAGGCTGATGGTTGAATTAGCCTGTACCGTAATGGTACCTGTAGCTGTCACCGCATTACATGTACCCGTAGTTGTTACGGTATAATTAAATATACCTGTAGCAGTAGGTGTACCACTGATGGTAAACACCCCCGCAGAGTAAGTACCCGTAACTCCTGCAGGCAGGCCGGAAACAGAAGCACCTGTTGCGCCGCCACCTACAGAATAGGTAATGCTGCCGAGGGCATTGGTAATACAAAAAGTTTGAACATTTGTTCCTGCACCCGATGATAAAGAGATGGTAGGTGCTACCTGCGGAGTGAACTGATATATTTGATTAGTCGCAGGTTTAGAGGTGATATTATTCGTAGCCACTGTAGTACTGGCTGTTGGGCCTGCACCTGAATTATTTAAAGAAAGAAAATGGGTACTGCCACCGGTTGCGTCGTTTAACCCGATAGAAGCTCCCACAGAATATCCTGATCCGGATGTATTTACTGCACCAGCTTCCTGCCTGTACCTGAATTCAATTATATTAGAAGTTTCATACAATTTTACCTGGAAAGATATTGCAGCACTGGAGTTATAATTCCACTGCCAGTTTCTCCATTCCATGGTAAATACACGACTACCGGCAGCGCCCGTTGTTTGGTAACTGGCGATTCCACCGGCACCATCCAGGTCGTCCCACAATGGGAACAATGTCCTGAGCAAAGTACTGGGAGTGGTTACAGCAATATTGTTCGAATTAGAATTTGCATTTGAAGGATCCGTATTGGCAAAAGAAAACCATCCGTTTGAACTTACTGACCCGGTCGTGAAATTGGTACCGAGATAATTAAAAGTAAACCCGATCGGAATGTTGATTACATTATTATCATCCTGCTCAATACCGTTCACGGCGGTAGATCCAACACCGAGGTAAGTATAGGTTCCCGTAGTTGCAGAAAAACAAAGATTCCCTAACTGGGCATCTGCCTGGTTACCCATACCAGTCAATAAAATCAACATGACCAAAATAAATTTGATCTGCCGTGTTTGCATCAGTAATGTTCTCTTTATTTCAAGAACATTCTTCACTACATTTTTACCGTTAATGACTCCTTGAAGTTTTAAAAGTGGTAAACTTGTTTTCATACCCTTAGTTTTAAATGATAGGCTAAAGCCACAATTCAATTAAATAGACAAATGTGTAAGGGGTATAATCAACGGGATAAAGAAGCTGAACTAAATAATCAATGAAATGATAAAAGCCAGCGAATTCGGATCTAAATGATGCTGTTCAGAACAAATTAGGGTTTGTCAGAAAACAGGGTTCCGATAGTAATAAATGGAGTAAATGGGGGGATTTTCTATAGAGATTATGGCTAGCAATTTGTAGTATAAGTACTACAAATGCAAAGTAAGACAATTAAAATCGAATTTGCAACATTTAAATAATCTTTTTTGAAAAAAGATTATTTAAAGGCCAGGCTACACACATGTTTTCGCTATCGTAAGAGACTGATAACCCGGATTCTACATCAAAATTATTGGTGATTGCAAAACTCAAAGGAGCTGCCGTGACCATAAGTTTCTTTTTGCCCTTTTCACTTACTGACAACCCCGAAAAGGTTATTGCACCATTTCCACCCGCAGATCCAATATTCATTTGGGTATTTCCCGAAAGGGTACCTGCACCAGAAGATAATTTTATATAAACATGCAAAACAGGGGGTATACCTTCCCTGGTAAAATTGCCAAACTGGTCGGTAGTGATTACAGAGGGTTGTTCTTCAAATTCGGAACCTGCTACCGCAATCGATGGTTTTGACGTAAATACCAATTTTGCCACCACACCAGCCGACTGCCTGATGCTGTAAAATGATGTTCCTCCAGAGCCATTTGGCTGAGTTGTGCATTTGATATTTCTCATTGTTGCAGTACCTGGATTTACCGTAGAACGGAATAGTTGGTACTCTGAATCTATATCCGATCCATCTAATGCCTGCACCTGGATCCCAGATATGCTGATGTGATCAAGAGAAGATGTTCCGGACACGGTCATTTCAATTTGAATGGTATTATACTCAACGGTAAGTTTTGCCAGGCGGATATCTTTATTCAATTTATAAGAAAGGCTCCCTTTCCCTGCTTTGAATACCCAGCCTTGAGGGGCTGAAATAATGCAGGTACGGCTATATTTTCCGGTAACCCCAAAATCTGCGGCTGCCTGTTCTTTGATAATAATATTGTCTAATGCTGTAAACACCGGCGTAGCACTGTTTGAAGCTTTATCGGCAGAAATGCTGGTACAAGGTAAAATCACACCGGATCTATTTCCGGCTAATGCCGGAGAACAAAACATAACGGTAAACCATACCAGCAGCATCGAAACCTGGCCGGAAAGTGTTCTTGTAGTTTGTGAAATAAGTAAGCTTGTTTTCATAACCTTGTATTAAATGGTTTCTGTAAAACTTTCCCGAAAACCTGTGGATTCCGGCGCTGTACATGATCGCATTTAATAAAATTCATTGCAAATCATCAATGGGGCAGACGATTTAAAACCCTGTTTCCCAAAACAGCGGGCCTACGTAAGAAATGGATGTAAAATGGTGGAATTTTATAGAGATGATGGGCAGAGGTAATAAGCTGGAGACAAATATAGATAAAAAATATGCAGAAATGCAAGCCTTGCTGCAAAAAAAAATTCCCGGACACACCAGGAATTATATATAATCTATTGTTTGTAATCTGTTTGAGACCTTAAAATGAACACTCAAAAAAAGGCAAAAAAAAGATGGCATTATACAATGCCATCGGGTTGGGATTAAAAACGGGTCGGGAGACCTGGTTATAAAACATTAATCGTTTTCACGATCATAGTATTATCGGGACTGGTTATTTTAATTCGATAAATGCCAGCAGCGGTTTGACGGGGTAAAACAACAGGCGTGATCACATGCATTCCAGACACCTGGATGGAAGGAAGCATTTGAACGGTGCCATTGCTTGCAATGAGTTGTAAGTGATACTTACCAGGCGCCTGGCTCCGGAATGAAATCTGGAGTGTTTTATTTACTACCGGGTTAGGATATACGCTAATATCGGCTTCCGGAATTTCGATAGTGGTTTTTGCAACCTGGCTATACACAGTGCTACCAGACCTGCTTATTGCTTTTACGCGGTAAAAATGTTCACCTGTGCGGTTCACCGGATCTTTAAATTGATACGACTGGATGCTTGCAGAATTTAATGCAGGAACAGATTTCAACGAAGTAAAGTTGGTTGCATCTGTAGCATGCTCAATGCTGTAGTCTTGTATGGCATTTTCATTCTCTACTTTCCATGCAACCTGCACAGAAAATGCATTTACTGATAATTGTAAATCGGTAAACACCAATGGCAAAGCAATAGCCGGGGGATAAACATATACAATCCTGAATCGATCGTGAGCATAAGAAGCCGGATCAGTGGTTACGGTAAAATCCACCATGGTTGTATCATTCAGATCGAGTGAAGTACGATTGCCGGTGAAGCTATCTTCAAGGAACCCCTCTACCCCGGGATGATCCAGGTTTTTGGCGATCAGCCGTAATCGATAGTTCTGCCGTACCATATTCCACATTACAAAAAAAGTTGTGTCATTCACGGTGATCTTTTTTCTTTGCTCGATAGAAAGACTCAGCCCATCGCGTATGATACCAAAGTTTTCGCCGAAATTATTCATTTTGAGGGCGTCGTCCAGGCCGGCAGCATTGTCAAATGCATCATCGTAATTGGTTAGGTTTCCGTCCACCATTGTGGCTGCACCAGAAGCAGGTACTGCGAACAATGATACTTTCATTGATTCAAGCGTTGGTGGAGGATTCAATGGTTCACTCCAGGCATGGAAACCTGCCATTGTTAGGATTGTGCTTAAGAAAAGGGTCAAACCCTTTCTTTTCAGGGTGTTTTGATTTTTCACGGTGTTGTTTTTACAGATTTTGGATTGAATACGGCATATTAACGCCGGAATGAATCGGAGTATTGTGCTCACACAGAAATACATTGATAAATAAAATATATGTATCAATGCAGTTCTACCGTAAAAATCTTACAATCTGTAACTCAGTGAAGCGATTAAAAACAAAGCAGGTAACCGAAATGGCTACCCGCTTGTTATCACTAATACACACTGATCGTTTGCACAAAAAGGTATTGATCGGCTCCTGTAATACGCAACCTGTAAATGCCTGGCCTGATTATATCGGGCAACCTGATCTCCTGGACACTTTGAATGTTAGAAATCAATATCGGATCTAGTTCATAACGCTGGCCAAGGTTATTGATCATTTCCAAAGCGTAAGTACCGGGTTTCAGGTTAGCGGAATGCATCTGCATGGTCTTGTTGAGTACCGGGTTAGGATATACGCTGATGCCGGTATTTTTTATTGTGGTGTTTATAATTGCTACACTGCTGTAATCAAACTTGCCATTGAGGCTTTCTGCGCTGATCCGAAAAAAATGTTTCCCGGGTTTCATACCAGGTATCTTGTCGGAATACATTTTAGAAGTTTCTGTACCCACCGGTGTTGCATTTTTCAAGACTTCAAAATCGCGGCCATTTACACTGTGTTCAATATGATAAGAATGTATCGACAGTTCATTCTCAACTTTCCAATTCACGCGTATATCATTATTATTCCCGAAGAGACTTATACCCGTAAAACGAACCGGTAAGGCTGCTGCGATAACATTATTCAGAAAGATGATCCTGAAGCGGTTCAATGCAAATGAGCCTGCATCATAATTTACCGTGAAGGGATAAAAACTCGTATCATTTAAGCCTATTGCCATTGAATGGTTCAGGTAGCTGTCTTCAATGTATCCTGTTAATCCGGGGCTGTTTAAATTTTTTGTAACGATCCTTAACTGGTATGTCGTTTTCTGCATATTCCACATACGCAGGAAAGTTGTATCGGTATATGATATTTTCTGCCTGCGTTCAACAACGAGATTTATTTCCGATCTTCTTATACCAAAATTTTCGCCGAAATTATTCATTTTCCAGGCGTCCATCATGTCTACTTCATTGCTGTATGAATCATCATAATCAGTCAGGTTTCCATCCATCAATGTAGTAACACCGGCTCCGTTGATTCGATACAGGTTTACCCGCATGTTCTGGGATAATTGTGATTTCACTGAAAGTTGTACAAAGAGAAGCAGTAGGAAAAGGCCGCTACATTTTAGCATTACCTTGAATAGGTATTTGTTTTTCATAAGGGAGGATTTTAATATGCCGGAGCATTTTGGGGTAATAGTTTAGACAGCACAAATATGAAAACAAATCATCATTACAGGTATAGATGTGTTATGATTAATATGTAGTTTTTTTACGATTTCATTTTAGAAACCAGAAATTGTTAATGATACACGGATTAATACTGATCGAGAGGTTGAATCGGATAGTAGCTAATCAGAAAAAATAAGCAACGGATATTGATACACGGATTAATGCTGATGGAGAGATTGAATCAGATAGTAGTTAATGAGAGAAAATAAGCAATGGATATTGATACACGGATGACGCGGATGACGCAGATCAAGACAATTAAATGAAAATACCCCTCTAGCATGATGAAATCCTGGAAATAATATAAAACAATATTCATTCATCAATGTCCTCTCCTATAACTCTGTGCAAAACTCCTTTACCTCTGTGGTAAACCTTTCTTTGAGTCCTTAGTAATGAACCTTGTGTTCTTTGTGGTAAAGAATATCGAACAAGGAACAAGGAAGGAAAAACAAGGAAGGAGAAGAAAAATACTTAATTATCAATGCTCACTCCCATTCCTCTGTGAAAAACTCCTTTAACTCTGTGGTAAATCTTTCTTTGTGTCCTTAGTAATGAACTTTGTGGTCTTTGTGGTAAAGAATATCGAACAAGGAACAAGGAATTTATAACCAGGAACGAGAGGGCAAATACTCAATAATCAATATTCAATATTCAATCAATTGATTCATTAAAATAAAAAAAGCCTCACTAATTTGTGAGGCCTTGTGGGAGTTGACGGGGTCGAACCGCCGACCCTCTGCTTGTAAGGCAGATGCTCTAAACCAACTGAGCTAAACTCCCGTTTTTCGGACGGCAAAGATAAGGGTAAAATATATTCTGCAAAATTTTTAGACCTATATTATTTAAAAAAATACAAAAACATGGAAAAGAGCCCGAAAACAGTTGAAAAAATATTTTATTTTTGTTTCAGCCATGTCTAATAAACCATCATATAACCCGGCGATATTAAGAGAAGAAGATGACGATGTACTTACAGCATCGGGCAATTCTTATAGCCTGGTGGTATGGAATGATGATGTGAATACATTTGAATGGGTGATCGAAACACTGATCGAGGTTTGCAGCCATACCCCTGAACAAGCCGAACAATGCGCCCTCTTTATTCATACACGTGGTAAGTATGCCGTAAAAAATGGCAGCTATCATTTCCTGAAACCCAAATGCGAAGCCATTACAGACCGACAGATCAACGCAACCCTGGAAGAACTGGCCTGAAATAAAATGGCTCCCGAAACTTAATCAAAATTTTTATCGCCGGAATTTTTGTTTTAATGAGGCCAAAGCATCTTCCATTACCAATGGCTTTTCTTCTTTGATGGCCTGAGCTGTTGGTTTTATTGCTGGCTTTACTACTTTTCTTTCCTGACCAACCTGCTTAATCGACAATACGATCCTCTTACGATTGACATCTACTTCCAGTACCTTAACTGTGACCTTTTGATTGAGTTTTAATACTTCACCAGGATCCTGTACATATTTATTGGCAATCTCTGAAACATGCACCAATCCATCCTGTTTTACCCCAATATCTACAAAGGCTCCAAACCTGGTGAGGTTGGTTACAAGCCCGGGAACTTCCATGCCAGCTTTCACATCTTCAATCGAAAAGATCTGGGCAAATTCAAATTGCTGTAATTCTGCCCTTGGATCGATACCAGGCTTTTTAAGTTCCTTGATGATGTCCTTCACCGTATGTTCACCAAACCGGTCATTTATATATTTATTCACCGGAATGGTTTTTAAGATAGTCTCATTCCCGATCAGTTTATCTACTTCAATACCCAATCCATTGGCCATCTCGTGAACAAGATCATAAGCTTCGGGGTGCACAGCGCTGCTGTCGAGGATATCATCGGCGCCGGGTATGCGCAAAAAGCCTGCGCATTGTTCAAAAGCTTTTTCTCCAAGCCTCGGCACCTGCAATAGTTGCTTCCTGCTTTTAAACATCCCCTGTTGTTTGCGGAATTGAATGATATTTTCTGCAAGCACCCCGCCAATGCCGCTTACATAACTTAATAGTTGTTTACTGGCGGTGTTCACATTCACGCCAACACTGTTCACACAGCTCATAACGGTTTGATCTAAACGCTCTTTCAGCCTTGGCTGATTTACATCATGCTGGTATTGCCCTACCCCAATGCTTTTTGCATCGATCTTTACCAGTTCGGCCAAAGGGTCCATCAGGCGCCTGCCAATGCTAACAGCCCCTCTTATAGTAATGTCCTGCTCGGGAAACTCGAGCCGGGCTACTTCTGATGCAGAATAAATACTGGCTCCATCTTCATTCACCAGGTAAACCGGCAAACCGGTGCCAATTCCTTTAATGAATTGCTCGGTTTCTCTGCCGGCAGTTCCGTCGCCGATGGCAAAAGCCTGTATGGCATATGTTGAAACAAGGGATTGTATTAGTTGCGTAGCTTCTGCCTGCCGGTTCTTTTCATGCACAAAGATCAAACCCGTTTTCAGCAACTCCCCTTTTTCATCGAGGCAAACTATCTTGCAACCGGTGCGATAGCCAGGATCAATGGCCAGTATACGTTTGCTGCCAAGGGGTGAACTTAACAGTAACTGGCGTAAGTTTTCCGCAAATACATTGATCGCTTCTTCATCTGCCGCAGTTTTGAGCGCCGTACGAAATTCTGTTTCAAGGGCGGGTTGCAGCAGTCGCTTGTAACTGTCCCTTGCAGCTTTCCTCAGCTGTTCACTGCAGGTACTCATGCGGGTTATGACCAGGCTTTCGATGATCTCAAGGGCCATTTCTTCAGCAGGCTCAATGCTGATGCGAAGGTATCCTTCCAGGAAACCCCGCAAAACAGCAAGGGTACGATGCGAAGGAATGTTTGAAATTCGTTCTGAAAAATTGAAATAATCGGTATACTTCACCGCTTCTTTT